>Ga0307489_10000076_pt1 | contig 48040 bp, 41 predicted proteins | sample SB12metaG_FD_202247 | JGI IMG/M metagenome (GOLD analysis project Ga0307489, IMG submission 202247) | Sea-ice brine microbial communities from Beaufort Sea near Barrow, Alaska, United States - SB 1.2 | ecosystem: Environmental > Aquatic > Marine > Coastal | place: USA: Alaska | collected... | reverse complement strand
CTCGGTCTTATTTGGTGTGTGTTTTAGTTTATGTGTGTTTCCCTAGTAAGTTTTTATAGCCCAACCTGTGTTGGGCTTTTTTTTGCCCGGCATTTAGCTTATTTGCAAAAACATTACAACCGGACAACAGGGATAGGCCAAGATATTCGCTGGCCGATAAAATTGATCCATTAACAGTGCTATTTTTTTATGTCGCGGTGAACCTTTCCAGTTTGGCTCACTCTGATTTGGTGTGTGTTTTAATTTATGTGTGTTTCCCTAGTAAGTTTTTATAGCCCAACCTGTGTTGGGCTTTTTTTATTAGCTTTGTCCACTCGACGCCAAATCATAAACGAAATAATCAGCTAAAAAATCATCAAAACTAATAGTATCAGCCTGCTCGAGCTCAGCTTGTTTGGATAACGACTCGTTGGCTTGTTGCACTAACATAGGTCCATCGATGTACTGATAATCTAATTTAGAGAATTCTAGTTTATACTGTTCTGCAAGTTCAATTCCAAGTACACCGTTGTCTTTCTCATCACTTAACAATATAGACAAAATCTTGGCCGAGGGAGTCAGGTCTGGGTCAACTATCTTCTGCCATTCAGTTTCAACCGCCTGGGTAAATTCTGGCTTCAGTGTATTACGGTCCATAATCTTGGCAATTTCACGTAATCCACTGAATAGCTCTTGTGCCCACTGGCTCATGGGTTTTACCTCTGCCGAGTCACTTAATGTCAGAGCAGGATCTCGACCATGCTCGACCACGGCTCTGAGGTTGTCTTCTGTTTCTTGAAAACTATCGGGCGTCATCTGTGCGCTGGGCGTAACGAGGCAGTAAAGCAAAAAGACATCTAGGAAGAAGAACTGATTACGCTCTATACCTATCTCACTAAAGGGATTCACGTCTAACGCCCTTACCTCGATATAACTTACGCCACGTTCATCCAGGGCATCAGTTGGCTTTTCCAGAGGGCGGGTTGGCTGTTTAGGTCTGATTGGCGAATAAAGTTCATTCTCAATCTGTAATACATTGCTATTGAGTTGCTGATATTTACCGTCTTTTTTACCTGCAAATTTTTGAAATGCATGAGAGGGTGTATTTATCGCACCACGTAACGACTCAATGTAGCTATCAACCTTGTTGTAGCATATACCTAGGCCCGACTGATCACTGTTGGTATAGCCCAGGTCACTCATTCTTAGAGACGTTGCATAAGGTAAGTATAACGTGCCCTTTCCTATCTTTTTAAAGGGCAAAGTGGTGGCTTTCCCTGCGATAAAAGACTGACACAATGCTGGTGATGCACCATAGAGGTAAGGTATCAGCCAACAGAACCGGCGGTAATTTCTGATCATCGAGAAATAAGCGGCAGATATAGTGTCTTTATTGACTGGGGTTCCTTGTGACTGGGGTAGCCAGGTCTGCCAAAACTCGTCAGGTAATGAAAAATTAAAGTGCACACCAGCAATGGCTTGCATCATACTTCCGTAACGATTTTTTAATCCAGTACGATATAAACTCTTCATTCGCCCCGTATTTGACTGGCCAAACTGCGCGATAGGAATTTGCTCTTCACTATTGATATAACAAGGCATACTCATGGGCCAAAGCCGCTCATCAGCAATATTTTCGACGGTGAATTTATGTAAATCCCTGAGCTGGCCTAATGTTTTGTCAGGATCGGTTTCTGGAGGAGTAATAAACTCTAATAGGGATTCAGAGAAATCAGTTGTAATATACTCATGGGTCAAGGCCGCACCGATTTTTTTATTGTGCGGTGTTTGCGCCAAACTACCATTGGGCTGAATTCGCAATGCTTCGCGCTCTATGCCATGGCGGATACCTTTAAGAGTCAAAGTCACATCACTGTTGGATAAAACAGCCAGGCGCTGGGTAAAGTTTAATTGTAATGCTTGCAAAATAAATTCCAATATAGTCGGCAACCCACACTAAGTGGGGAGCAATAAGGTTTTTTCAAGGATGTTTACCTACGCCACAGGGGAACAGCTCCCCTGTGGCGACACGTTAAGCTCACTAGTACGAGACTTGTAAGTCTATTATTTCACGACCTAAGGTTTTCAGTTGTTCACGAATAACCTGCGCATCTCCCACTACCACAATTTGCATCTGCTCCAGGCGCAACAATTTTGCGGCTAAAGCATTAAGCTCCTCAGTGGTAATCGTACTTATAATGTTATTTTGATCTTTGCGATAAGACTTATCTAAATCATAGGTTAACAGGTGGCGCAGAAACTCGGCCTTACTGGAAGGGGTTTCATAAGCCAACGCATCGCCCTGGGTAAAGGCATTGCGCATAAGTAACAATTCCTGTTGTGTCATACCGTTTTGACGATAGTCTTGTATTTCCTTGAGTATCTCTTTGATACCATCTGCCGTATTTTCTACTTTAAGATCCGCCCCGGCATGGAACCAACCCAAGGTTTTACCGCCTGCAAAGCCACTGGAAGCCCCATATGTATAGCCTTTATCTTCCCGCAAATTTAGGTTGATCCGACTATTAAACATGCCGCCAAGTGCAAAATTCATCAACTTGCTTCTAAATTGCTCACCCGTTGCATCATAAGGTAAGGCAGGCTTAATAATCCGCACTACTGCTTGTTTAGCCCCAGGTTTGTCAACTAAATAAAGGTTGGGCTGGTCAAAATTTGGAAATTCAGCATAGTTTGGGATTGAATAAGCTTTCCCTTGCCAATCCGTTAAAAAAGCAAATGCCTGTTCGACTTCCTGGGTTGATATGTCGCCCACCACGACCAAATTTGCTTGTTGGGGCGAATAATAGTTACGATAATATTCTTTTACATCTTCAAGGGTGATGTTGGTCAACGTTTGCAAGGTGCCGGAATCCGGCAAGCTAACCCGGTTATTGGGACCAAATAATAGCTTACTGACTGCCCTGCTTGCTAACTCACTGGGATCCTTAACTTGTTGCTGTAACGATTGAGAAATTCGCTGTTGTAAGCGCTGGAAATCAACTTCAGCAAAGGCTGGCGAAAATAATTTTTTATTAAACAAAGCCAGGGTTTTATGTACATTTTTGCTTAGGCTGCTGATCTGCGCCGTGGTATATCTGCCGCTAGCGTCAAAACGAATACTACTGCCTAATAATGCCAATTGATTAGCCATTTCTTCATTGCTCATTCCCACTACAGTTTCATTCATCATCTGTGCAGTCATCGAGGCCAAACCCGCTTTATCCAGTGATTCAAGTAAAGGCCCGCCTTCCATATTAAAACTGATGGACACGGTGGGAGTCTCGCTACTTTGGTGACTGACTATGGTTAAACCATTGGCGTAGGCTTTCTGCTTAAATTCTGGTACTTGTACCACAGGTGCCGGACCGGCTGAGGGGGCAACGCTACGATCAAAGGTGTCTACTATTTGCGTTCTCGAAACGCTAGCAGGCACAGTTGCCTGAAGATCAAATATTCTCGCTGGGGGAGTAAAGTCAGCTTGCTTAGCAGCTAGGGAAACCTGCCCCTTAGGCACAATGCTCAGCACTACTTTAGCTTTGTTTTTAATGTATTTTTTATAAACACCCATGACGTCATCGGCGGTAACCCCGTTGTAACGATCCAAATCATATTGCACCATGTCTGGTTCATCATCGAAAATTTGATTCGCTGCTAACGTTGAAACCTTACCTGACACCCCCTGTAATCCAAAGATAGTGGAAGATTCAATACTGGATTTAGTTCTATCTAAATCGTCCTGATTTACCCCTCGTTGTTCAAATTCTGCCAGGGTTTGTTCAAAGCGACTATAGATATCAGCTAAATTAGCGCTATTAGTCGGGTTCGCCAGGGCAATCAGTTGAAACTCACAGGCCAACTCCTGGCAAGGATGAGAGACAAGGGCCTGTACTGCGTACCCTTCTTTAACCAAATTTTTATAAAATAACGAAGTTTTTCCATTACCCAATATATTGGCTAATACATCCAGCGCCGCTTCGTCTGCATGACGTACATAAACAGTTGGATAAGTAACTTGCAGCAGGGGTAAATGCACTTCATCTTCCAGGGTAACAAAGCGGTTCTTATCCAGGCTAACCAATGTTTTAGGTGCATTTTCAACCTCCGGGCCTGCCGGTATGGGTGCAAAATATTGTTGCACCCACTTCAGTACCTGCTCAGGTTTGATGTCACCTCCAATTGTTAGTACAGCATTATTTGGACCGTACCAGCGACTGAAAAATGCTTTTAAATCATCTACATTAACCCTGTCCAAATCCTCTACATAGCCTATGGTTGACCAAGAATAAGGATGGCCTACAGGATACAAAGCTTGGGAATTTAGCTCGCTACGCAGTCCATATGGTTGATTGTCATAACTCTGACCCCGTTCATTTTTGACCGTTTCACGCTGTACTTCAAATTTTTTCTGAGTCACTGAGTCAAGTAAAAAACCCATGCGGTCTGCTTCAAGCCACAGCACTTTTTGCAATTGGTTGGCAGGCACGGTTTCATAATAATTAGTGCGATCAGAGTTTGTGGTGCCATTCATCTGGCCACCCGCTTCGGTAATCATCTTAATGTGTTGCTCGTCTGCCACATTTTGCGATCCCTGAAACATCATATGTTCAAAAAAGTGAGCAAAACCCGACTTCCCCAAAGCTTCTCTTGCTGAGCCAACATGGTAAGTTACGTCCACATGCACCAATGGATCTGAATGGTCTTCGTGCAGCACCAGGGTCAAACCATTGGCTAGTTGGTACTTTTTGTAAGGAATTGTAAGTTCACCCTCTTTTGCTTGATTTGAGGCGATCAGTGTCACCCCATTTGGCAATAAGTGGGGGGCCTGATCGCTGGATATAGGCGTTGGTTGGCACGCTAGCAAAACACTCGCAATAGCCGATAGGGTAAGGATTTTAATTAACACTTAAGACTTGTCCATTGATTTGCTGTAACGTATTAGTCTACTCTTTCGCTTCGTAAAAAGTCACTCCGTTAACCCTTTCTTTGGCGTTTGCTTCGCTTAAGTGGGCATGGGGGAAAATTATCTTCATTTTTGGAGCCTGATTTATGTACCAAGAACCAATTATTTTTGACGCAGAATTCGCGTTACAGCAATTTAGTGGTAACCAACCTTTGCTCCTTAAAATGCTAAAAAAATTTACTGAGCAATACGCCCAATTTGAGCCGGTACTGCGAAATCATTTAGATGGGACTGATATGGATGTTATTAAACAGCAAATTCATACTCTTAAGGGTGTCAGTGGAAATCTGGGCATGAATGCACTTCATCAGGCCAGTCGCGAATTTGAAACTGAATTAAAAAATCAGCCTGCACAACTCGCCAATCCAACCAACTATTTACACGTTATCAGCAAGACCCTCGCCAGTATCACTGAATATGATGCTGCAAACCAACAGCAGGAGTCTACTGTTGCCAAACAGGAGGAAGTTTGCCCTCAAACCCGGCAGAACTTGTTGATGGCGCTTAAACGCAATGAGTTTCTTAGCCCAACTAAATTAGATGACTTTATTGATAACTGTGGCTTAACAGATCAGCAACAACAGGTACTCCGTGGAGCAATTGACGATTTAGATTATCAAACAGCGATTAATCTGCTTGAGTAACCAAGACACGCCCCTTATTAAGCTAGTATACGAGCATCCAGATTTTATTGTTGTCAATAAGCCACCTGGCATAGCCGTGCAGGACGAAGAGCTTAGTGTGGGAATTTTGGTTATTTTGTGTCAACAGCTACAAATTGAAAAGTTATGGCTGGTGCACAGATTGGATAAAGTGACTTCTGGCTTGTTAATTTTAGCCAAATCGGCAAAAGCAGCAGCAAATTTGGGTAAGCTTTTTGAAGCCCGCCAAATCGAAAAATTCTATATTGCACTGAGTGCACAAAAACCCAAAAAGAAACAGGGCTGTGTCAGTGGCTGCATGAAAAAAATACGAGACGGTAAATGGGCTCTGGCTGACACAGGCACCTCTGCTGCTATTACCCAATTTTTCAGCACGAGTGTGGCGCCTGGCATCCGTCTTTTTCTGCTCAAACCCCATACGGGCAAAACCCACCAGCTACGGGTTATGCTGAAAAGTTTAGGCAGCCCGATATTAGGTGACACTTCTTATAAAGGTCAGCACAGCGATCGTACTTATTTGCATGCCTACAGCCTGCGCTTTGAGTACGAGGGGCAAGCTATTTCCATCCAATGCCTTGCAAACAGCGGAGAATATTTTCTAACCGAACAGTTTAACCTAGGGGTGCAACAATACCTTGCTCCCTGGTTATTAACCTGGCCGGTGATCAAGCGCGCAAAAACCGGCCGCTCTAAATAACTGATATGAAAATTGCAATTTTAGGCAATGGTGCCATAGGCAATTTACTCGCCTTGAAATGTCATCAATTGCATCAGTCTTTTACGCTGCTTATGCGCAAGCCAGCACATTTTAATTTATGCGCCACCGACAGACATGGATTAGAGCACAATATTCCCATCAAAGTAGCTGGCATTTTACAGGCCCAACAATTTGACCTGTTGATACTGCCAGTGAAGGCTTATCAGGTATTACCTGCTCTGCAACAAATGGCCAATAGTCTTACTGGCAAACAAACACTGGTGTTATTGCACAACGGCATGGGGTTACTGGAAAAAGCGCAAGGGCTACTCCCCCATATTCCCTTAATTGCTGCCACGACTAGCCATGCTGCCTATAAGCCTGCTGTAAACCAACTCCATGAAACAGGCATAGGTACCACCCATTGCGGGTTTGTAACCTCGCCTGAGGGCAACGCCCAGCAAGCTATTGTGACCTTACTGGATGAGCTTCTAGCCCCCTGCACTTGGCACCCAAATATCAATGCCCCGCTGTGGCAAAAATTGGCCATCAATGCGGTGATCAATCCCCTGACCGCTTTACAGCAGATAAAAAATGGTCAATTGGCCCGGCCTGAATATAGCTCGGTGATCACGGATATTTGTTTCGAAACCGCCTCTGTGATGCAAGCCTGCGGCTATCCCACCACGGCAACAGCACTGGTTAAAGCCGTAAATCAAGTCATACAAAGTAGTGCTGATAACTATTCTTCTATGTTTCAGGACATCCTTTATCAGCGCAAAACAGAAATAGACTTTATTAATGGTTATATCGTCGCCCAAGGGCAAAAGCTTGGCATAGATACGCCTATCAATTTGCAACTCACCAATGACATACATTACCGTGAAACATTATGACTTACAGCGATGCTTGATAAAAAACAGGGCTAATTCGCCTTTAGCCCTGTTTTGAAACAACAAAAAAGGGCGCTTATAGCGCCCTTACAAAAACCTACGTTGAGGAGTTTTTATTCCACAGAAGCTTCAGGCTTCATATGGGGGAATAAGATCACATCTTTTATCGTTGGGCTGTCAGTAAAGAGCATCACTAAACGGTCAATACCAATACCTTCACCAGCGGTAGGTGGCAAACCATACTCAAGGGCACGAATGTAATCATCATCAAAATGCATGGCTTCGTCGTCACCGGCGTCTTTCTCTTGCACTTGTTTGCGAAAACGGGCCTCTTGGTCTTCAGCGTCATTAAGCTCTGAAAAGCCATTGGCCAATTCACGGCCACCCACAAAAAATTCAAAACGATCTGTGACAAAACTATTGTCATCATTGCGCCTAGCTAAAGGTGACACTTCCCATGGATAGGCAGTAATAAAGGTGGGTTGATCCAGTTTCTCTTCAGCCGTGGCTTCAAAAATTTCACATAGATACTTACCTGCACCCCAGATACCGTCCACCGCAGGCTCTTTAATATGTAACTGTTTAGCCATGGCTTTTAGCTCATCAAGATGATTGACGGGGTCTTCAATTGCAGCCACATTAGCCTCTGGCCAGTATTGAATGATCGCATCGGTCATGGTCAGGCGCAGGAAAGGTTGGGCAAAATCATAAAATTTTTCTTCCAATACATTGCCTTCAGTGTCTTTAACCGTGTTAGTTATGACCGTTGTCCCTAATACATCTTGGGCAACCGTGCGCAGCATCTCTTCAGTGAGGTTCATCAGATCATGATAATCCGCATAGGCTTGGTAGAATTCAAGCATAGTAAATTCAGGATTGTGTCGAGTGGATAGCCCTTCATTTCTGAAGTTACGGTTGATTTCAAATACCCGCTCAAAACCGCCGACCACTAAGCGCTTAAGGTAAAGCTCAGGGGCAATGCGTAAATACATATCAATATCCAGCGCATTATGATGGGTGCTAAAAGGTTTAGCGGTTGCGCCACCTGGAATAACCTGCAACATGGGGGTTTCCACTTCCATGTAATTACGCTCGGTTAAAAAATTACGAATACCACTGACAATTTTACTGCGGATCATAAAGGTGTCGCGGGTATGCTGGTTGGTAATCAAATCAACATAACGCTGACGGTATTTGGTTTCTTGATCCGCTAAACCGTGGAACTTCTCTGGCAATGGCCGTAAAGATTTGGTCAAAAGCTGATACTCGGCCATTTTGACGTATAAGTCACCCTTGCCCGATTTATGTAACTCGCCCTTAACACCGATAATGTCACCAATATCAAGACTGCCGTAACGCTCTTTAATGTCTTTTTGCGTATCTTTAGACGCATAAGATTGAATACGTCCGCTCATATCCTGTAGTAACAGAAATGGTCCACGTTTGACCAAAATACGCCCGGCTATACTGACCACCTTGCCCAGTTCTTCCAGTGCTTGTTTGTCAGTATCACCATATTGCGCCTGCAAGTCGGCACTATAAAATTCCCGGCGAAAGGTATTGGGGAAGCCATTAGATTGACAATTTTCGCGAATTTTCGCAAGTTTAGCCCGCCGCTCCGCTATGAGCTTATTCTCGTCTTGTTGGTGTTCAGTCATCGGCTTTCCCGTGGATATAAATGAATAATAAAAATTACAGTCCAGACTTTAAACTGGCTTGAATAAATTTGTCTAAATCACCGTCTAATACCGCCTGGGTATTATGGGTTTCAACCCCTGTGCGTAAATCTTTGATACGGGAGTCATCCAATACATAAGAGCGTATCTGGCTACCCCAACCTATATCAGATTTACTGTCTTCCTGGGTTTGTTTTACTTCGTTCTGTTTTTGCATTTCGTATTCGTAGAGTTTGGCTTTGAGCTGTTTCATTGCCTGGGCTTTATTCTTGTGTTGGGAACGATCGTTCTGGCACTGCACCACTATATTGGTCGGTTCATGGGTTATACGCACAGCTGAATCTGTGCGGTTAACGTGCTGCCCACCGGCGCCGGAAGCGCGATAAGTATCAATGCGTAAATCCGAGGGGTCGATCTCAATTTGAATATCGTCGTCTATTTCCGGATAAGCAAAAGCAGAAGCAAAGGATGTATGACGGCGGCTGCCTGAATCAAAGGGAGACTTACGAACCAAGCGATGTACGCCGGTTTCTGTGCGTAGCCAACCAAAGGCATATTCGCCGCCAAATCTGATGGTCGCACTCTTGATCCCGGCTACGTCTCCATCAGAGACTTCAATGAGCTCAGTTTTAAAACCATGGGCATCTCCCCAGCGTAAGTACATGCGCAGTAACATACTGGCCCAATCCTGGGCTTCGGTCCCACCGGAGCCGGACTGAATATCCAGATAACCGTCATTGCCATCATTGGGACCACTAAACATGCGTCTAAATTCTAGTGCTTCGAGTTGGGTGACCAGTTCATCTAACTCGACCTGGACTTCATCCAAGGTTTCCTGATCTTGTTCTTCTACTGCCAGTTCCAGCAGCTCTTCAACATCCTGACAGCCTTTATCAAGGAGTATGATGGTCTCGACTACCTGCTCCAGGGCAACTTTTTCTTTACCCAAAGCTTGAGCTCGTTCCGGCTCGCTCCATACCTGGGAGCTTTCTAACTCGCGATTAACCTCTTCGAGACGTTCACTTTTTTGCTCATAGTCAAAGATACCCCCGAAGCGATTCGCTGCGCTGTTTTATATCGGCAATAGTATTTAGTACGGGATTGATTTCAAACATAAATCTTAAAATTGTATTAACTGGATAATGGCTGCAGATTTTACCGGATTTTATCCATTATTGACAGAGGGGCAATAAAGCTTAGAGTCAAGCCACTACCCACGGCGGCAATTGCATTGCAGCCCTGGGAGCAGAATTCATCACCCGCCAACACACGGATAATAAACAGCAGTTTTGCTGGCTTACATTTTTTCCATGGTTTCTATGCCCAGGAGCGCTAAGCCAGATGCAAGGGTTTTGGCTGTCAGAGCAGCAAGCGTCATGCGACTATCTCGCACTTCACTTGATACACCCTCTTTTAACATCGGGCAGGCTTCGTAAAATGACATAAACAAACTTGCCAGTTCATAGAGATAAGTACATAACGTATGGGGAGTGGCCTCATCCGTCACTTGCTTGATTGCCTCTACGTATTGCAGTAATTTTACCGCTAATACTTTCTCCTGCACCACATCTAGTTGTATGGGCGCATGTAATGTTTGCCCGTCAACTCCGGCTTTGCGGAAAATGCTTTTTACTCTGGTGTAGGCGTATTGCAGGTAAGGCGCGGTATTACCTTCGAAACTGAGCATACTGTCCCAGCTAAACATGTAGTCAGTGGTACGGTTTTTACTTAAATCTGCATATTTAACGGCCCCGATCCCGACTTTTGCCGCTATATCTTGACGTTCCAGAGGGGTTAAATCTGAATCTCGCTGGGCGATAAGTTTTTCAGCACGCTCCACCGCTTCATCGAGCAGTTCAACCAACTTGACTGTACCGCCGGTACGAGTTTTAAATGGCCTGCCATCACTTCCGAGCATCATGCCAAATGGGCAATGTTCATAGCTTTGGCCAGAGTTAATAAAGCCCGCTTTACGGGCGACAATTTCAGTTTGTTTAAAGTGCAGTGACTGACGAGCATCGGTCAATATAAGAGTTCGATCAGCCTGTAACTCACCACAGCGGTGGCGTATGGCGGCTAAGTCCGTGGTAGCGTATAGATAGCCTCCTCCGGATTTTTGCACTATGTATACCCCGGGATCACCTTCTTTATTCGCAAGTTCGGGTAAAAAAACCACCTGAGCACCTTGGCTTTCTACTGCCAAACCTTTAGCCTGCAAGTCGCTAACAACGTGGGCTAAATCGTTATTATAGGCACTCTCCCCCATAATATCCTTACGGGTTAAACTGACATTGAGTTTTTTATACACCTCTTCACTGTGAGCGATAGAGACGTCAATAAAATTTTGCCACAGGGTTAAACAGTGGGGATCCCCTCCTTGCAATTTCACCACATATTCACGGGCTCTGTGGGCAAAGCCCTCTTCCTCATCGAAGCGAACTTTGGCTGCACGGTAAAAATCTTCTAAATCCGACAAGGCGGTTTCTGCGACCTGTTCACTGGCCAGTTTGTCATTTAAATGTGCCAGCAACATACCAAATTGTGTGCCCCAATCTCCCATGTGATTTTGGCGGATAACCTTATGACCCATAAACTCCAGAGCTTTGACCACAGCGTCACCTATAATGGTGGTGCGAAGGTGTCCCACATGCATTTCTTTGGCAAGATTAGGTGACGAGTAATCGACAACAACTGTTTTAGGGGGCTCACACTGGATATTTAATCTTTTATCTGCCACCGCCACTAGCAATTTCTTGGCTAACCATTGAGGGTGCAAATGAATATTAATGAAACCTGGCCCGGCAATTTCAATTTTTTCCACCAGCTCATCTAGCTCAACCGCATCAACAATCAACTGAGCGATGTCCCGAGGTTTTTGTTTTAGCGTTTTAGCTAAAGCCATAGCACCATTAAACTGATAATCACCAAACCCTGGACGTGTGCTGCGACTAAGCGGCGCGGGTGAGTCCTGGGGGGCACCGATTTTAACCAGGGCTGCTTTAAATTTTGCGAGTAGTGTGCTGTGTAAATTCATATTTTTTTTGCCATTGCATCAATACAGTTAAGCCTAGTGCTCACGAGTTTTGTGGAATTCTATGTCGGGATAGCGCTCTTGAGACAGAGATAAATTAATCATAGTAGGTGCTATATAAGTTAGGTTATCCCCGCCATCCAAAGCGAGATAAGACTCGGCTTTACGGCGGAAATCATCTAATTTTTTGTCATCTTTGCTATAAATCCAACGGGCGGTGGATACATTAATATGTTCATACAAGGCATCCACGTTGTATTCACCTTTGAGCCTGGCGACGACAACTTCAAACTGCAACACGCCCACTGCACCAACAATAAGATCGTTATTCTGTAAAGGCCTAAATACCTGCACTGCCCCTTCTTCGGATAACTGAATAAGACCCTTGAGCAATTGTTTCTGTTTAAGTGGATCACGCAACCGGATTCGCTTGAATAACTCAGGAGCAAAATTGGGAATACCAGCAAAACGGAATTTTTCACCTGCGGTAAACGTATCGCCAATCTGAATAGAACCATGGTTATGCAAACCAATTATATCCCCTGCATAAGCTTCTTCAAGTACCTCACGGTCACCGGCAAAAAACGTTAAGGCATCGGATATACGCACATCTTTGCCTATCCGGCTGTGATGCATTTTCATGCCTTTTTCGTATTTACCTGACACCACCCGGCAAAATGCAATACGGTCACGATGTTTAGGATCCATATTGGCTTGAATTTTAAACACGAAACCACTGAATTTTTCTTCTTTGGCTTCGACTCTGCGCATATCAGTGTCACGTCCCTGGGGAGATGGTGACCACTCAACCAATCCATCTAACATATGATCGACACCGAAATTACCCATGGCAGTACCAAAATAAACCGGGGTTAATTTGCCAGCAATAAATTCAGCATGATTAAATTCATTTGAGGCACCTTGCACCAGTTCCAGTGTTTCCCGTAATTCTGCCGCATAATAACCGATAGCGGTATCCAGTTCAGGGTTGTTCAGGCCTTTGATAACACGTTTTTCCTGGATAGTGTGCCCTTGTCCGGTCCGGTACAAGACCACTTCATCTCGCAACAAGTGATATATACCTTTGAACTCTTTACCCATTCCAATAGGCCAGGTGATGGGTGCACACTTGATATTCAATATATTTTCCACTTCATCCATCAAGTCGATCGGATCCCGGGTATCCCGGTCCAGCTTGTTGATAAAGGTAATAATCGGCGTATCACGTAAACGCGTGACTTCCATCAATTTGATGGTTCGGGCTTCTACCCCTTTGGCCGCATCGATAACCATTAAGCAAGAATCGACAGCTGTTAACGTGCGATAGGTATCTTCAGAAAAATCTTCGTGTCCCGGCGTATCAAGTAAATTAACCAGGCTACCACGATAAGGAAATTGCATAACAGAGGTGGTCACCGAGATCCCCCGCTCTTTTTCCATTTCCATCCAATCAGATTTAGCATGTTGTCCTGATTTTTTGCCTTTGACGGTTCCGGCGCGCTGCAAGGCATTACCGAACAGTAATACTTTTTCGGTAATAGTGGTTTTACCCGCATCGGGGTGACTGATAATTGCAAAGGTGCGACGCTTATCAACTTCTTGCTGGATTGACATGCTTTTCTCTAACGGCTGACTATAGGATTTTTGGGCGCGAATTGTATATTAAACTAGGTAAAAAGTCCCGTGGGATACGTCTGTTTTCATGACCAGCCTGGTAATATTGAGCGAAACGTTGAAAAACCCCATGCCATAGACGGATTTAGCTGATTAATTTAAATTTGCAAATTTTTCAGATTGGCTTACATTCGTCCAGCAAAGGTTGTTTTTTACCCTTTCAACACCCAGTTAATGAAACTTCAAAAAGAAATAACCATGTCCCGAAGAAAAAAATTTAGCGGCACCCAGTTTAAGTCTCTGCGCAAGGAAGCCGGTTATACACAATGTGAGCTAGCTGTTCGCTTGGGTATTAGCAGGGAAACAGTTTCCGCTATCGAAAATGAAAAACCTGAAACTATGAATGTTATTGGCGTTGAAGTGATCAGCAAGTGGTGGTCAGTTTGTCGGCAAAAAGCCTCGCCACAAACTCAGGATTCTTTTTTCTCTACGGTAATGGAATACTTCGATTTTAATCACAGATAATGTTAACTCGTACTTGCCCAAAATAATAACCGCCATATTTAAAAGGCTTTTATCGCCACCGGCATACTAATTTTCACAATATTCGACAAATTATTTTTTGGTACTTTATTTTAGACAGCTACGTTGTGTCACAAAGACATAAATATTATTGGAGTGAACACTATTATAATAGTCCCGTATTCTTTTAAAGAAATAGCTTCGCTGTATTTAACAAATAATGAAATTTTCAAGCATTGTTAATTCACCCATTACCAATGGGCCGCAGATATACTCCTCTCCCTTGAAGCTGCAGCGTTGTTAGGTGCTCTGACTCATCCCAATCACTTAATAAAGTTAAGCTCATGGGGCTGAGTTTTTTTCCCGCCTAACTGCAACTTGAATGGCTTTGGGTATAACCAACATTATCAGTAAAGAGAGCCTCCATTTAAATTATTTTGGAGTATCACAAATCAAGGTTTTTCCAACTCGCTTTAGAGTTTATAGGTGTGTTTATTCGACTTTTCACGGATTCGCTTTGTGGGCGAGTCATTCAAACTAAACAACGGATCTCTAATCAAATGTGCTATAAATACTATAATTGACCATTGACCAGCTAGTAAACCATTCTGGCATTTGAATTTACAACCAAATGAATTATTGAACTGCCCCACGGTGTGAGATTTATATTCTCCTTATGGACTCTTAACATAAACAGCTTTTTGCTGTAATAAAATATTCATCCCCCCTAAATAATGTGAAATTATTTCACCTTGTGGAATCCAATCCACATTTACTGCCTTAAACTGCATGCTAATTAGAGAAAGTGAAGCCTGCGATGAATACATGTATTGGCTTTGCTGTTGTTTCGATAAAAGAAGGATATAAACATGTATATTACTGGTTCAGATCTAAGAAAAATGAGACAAGATGCAGGCCTTACCACAGTTAAAATGGCCAAACTTGCTAGTGTAAAAACACGTAAAACTTACGAAAACTGGGAGAAAGAGATTGGTAGCCCAAGTATGAATCAATTCATTGCTATGTGTGTTGGTTGCAACTATAACTCTTCAAAGTTTGTAAAATTAGCTATTGAACGTCAAGATAATACTCAGCAACTTAATATATCTTCTGCCAGAAGATAACATCTGCAAAATGAAGCCCTGTTGGGCTTCGTCGTTTTACCTTTGATTGTGAATACAAACCTGAGTATCTTTTATAGTCTACTGCGTTTCAGCTAAAGTAAGTGTCATGATCATGGCGTCTTCATACCCCTGGGCAGAAGGATAATAGTCTTTTCGGTGTTCTACCAAGACAAAGCCACTACTCTCATAGAGTTCAATAGCAACGGAATTCGATTGCCGTACTTCCAACCAGATACCTGTTATATTTTTTGCGCGACATTGTTCAATAAGATGCTCAATTAACACTCGGGCATTTCCTTTACCCCGAAAATCAGCGACTACACTTATGTCCATCAACGTTACTTCATCTAAAACAAACAGACTCATATAGTAGCCAATCAGTATATTGTCTTGCTCCAAACTAAACCCTGCATATTGTCCGCTCAGACAATCACAAAAAATAGCTTCAGACCATGGCGAAAATTGCGCACCCACATGGATTTTATATGCGCTGTGGTAATTAGCTGACGTAAGACGGATAAATTTATTATGTGTCATAGGCTGACAATATTTCCCAAAGTTGTCGTTTACAGTCCGGCTGCTGTATCTTCTCTAGCATCGGCGTAGTTAATATTTTACCTGACATGTCTATGGTCTGACCAAATTGCCAGGCAAGATCAAAGCGACTGTAGTTGCCAACATCTTGTTCAACAATGGTTCTGGCGTGGGTTGACTGAAAACCCGCAGCTAACAGAATATCTGCCACTAACCTTCCTTTACCCTGTTCGGGTGACATAAGTAGCAGCAACTGACCAGGGATAGATTTCACCTCGGGTTGCGCAGCGACGGTCGTTTTTTTGAATTGACTGATAGCCACTGGCAGGCTTTTTTTAATCTGGGTTTGTGACTGACTAACTGCCTTTATGGTCTCGCCATCGCCTTGCGTTTGCAACTGCCATGAGGATATCCCCATTTGAGTTAACATCCCAAGTTGGTAGTCAGTTAGAGAAAAAGTATTTTTTGAATTCATAGTAGAAGATTATCACGATAACTTGGTGGAAGAGCTCAAGTTCAGGATTTTCACGCTAGCACCAACAAAGATAATTTGGCAGGGGTGGAGGGATTCGAACCCCCAGCCATCGGTTTTGGAGACCGCTGTTCTACCAATTGGAACTACACCCCTGCTGAGAAGCTGAATTATACTTATCGATAGCAAAAGGTAAAGCGCTTTTACGCCTGAAAACGCGTATGGCGCCTAAGCGCACAATTAATAACCAGTTTGTCGATTATTCCCGCTGGTGAAATCTGCGACTTGGTACCAAAGCTTATTGGTCAGATTAACCAGTGGGGTCATCAAGCGCATTTTGGCCTCAATATCATTTGTCTTTCGACCTGTACGCTGGGCGTAGAAATGACATAACAATTTTCCCTGTATATCGCTTAGCTGATTAACCTGGGCACAGGAAGCAAGATCAAAATAAGGGCTTGAAAGCGCACAATATTCCCAATCAAAGATAACGACCGGTTCTCCCTGGGTCACATGTTTGAGTGACAGGTCATTGTGACAAAAAACGCGTTCATCGCCGCAACTGGCATACCAGTATTCGCCATATTGTTCAAGCTCACGCTTGTACTCCTTTGATATGACTTGATTAAGTTGCATAAGATAGTGTTGCCATTGACAGGGTAAATCCAGAAGCGGGGCGTCTAGACTTTGTTGATGAATATCTGCCAAAACATAAGCCAATAGCTGTATTTTGTCTTCCATAGATAGGCCACTTTTATCCAGCGTAGGTTGTTCAATCCATTCGTCTATCTGAAAGTCACACGCTTGAGACAAATACACAGGTTTACTGGCCTTACCGCCCAGAGATAAGGTCTTTTGCATGGCAAATAGAGCACGGCGGTCAAGCTGAGCAATATCATCAGACTCAAAGGTTTTCATGAAATAACGACGGCCATTAGCCCTAAGACAATAGCTAGTATTCACTACCCCCCCATCCTCTATCTGCTGCGATTGAAAGTCTTGGCCCAACAACCCAGTCAGCTCAAGTTCCCTGTGTATAGACTGGGAAAGAATATTAGGCTTGGGCATACTTACGTCCTGTTAATTGCTGTCGCCAATTGTAATAACCATATACAGCAAACACAGCATAACCAACAAATAACAGCCCAGTTAGTGGCATATCTTTAGCGAAATATAGGTACATGGCAAAGGTATTGATGACGAGCCAGTACAACCAGTTCTCCAGTACTTTATGGGCCATCAATACTGTGGTAAAAACACTGAATACAGTAACAAAAGCATCGAGATACAAATATTCTGTGTCTAACCACATAGCGCCAATTTGCGTTATCAGGATTGATATTAGTGTCAATCCTGATATGCACAGTGCATGGCGTTTGACTGACCAGCTCTGAATAGTCATATCCTCATCATCTTGTTTGCGCCATTTAAACCAGCCATACAGTGCCATCACCAAGTAATAGGCATTTAACAGGGTATGAAAAGGTAACGCCACTTCCCAGAATAACCAGGTGTAAATAGCTGTACTGATAAGCGCACAGGGCCAGCACCAGATACTCTCCTTGGCCGCCAGCCAAACATAGGCTAATGCCAGGGCGACGGCCAGTATCTCCGCCCAGGACTGGGCGGCAAATTGGCTACTTAGTTGCGATAAAATATCACCCATTACTGCCCGCTACTCATTTTATCACCGTTGAGAAATTTGCAGACGAATATGGCCTGCCCTACTTCCTCATGGCTACGTTGCATTTCCTTGGCCAGTACTTCCATAGTGGCCAGATAGTCACCGCTGACTACTGTGTTGGTGGCACTGGTGACGACCTGTAAATAGGCATACCCGTTTAAGCGGTCAATGAAGGTTTGAATAGGTTCGATATATTGCTCATTAAGCGGATACATGGAAATTTCTGCCACTAGTTTCATATTCGTTAATTCCTGATAGTCAATAGCGTTAGGGTAAACCACCTTTGGTTTACCCTATATACCCGTCACCCTTAAAGCTGCAGCGTTGTTGGCTGTTATGACTCACCCCAATCACTTAGTCCATCTAAGATCATGGGGATGAGTTCCTTTACCGCCTAGCTGTAACTCCAATGATTTTGGGTATAAATAGGTTTTAAAAGTGGTAATTTACGTTAACACCAAAACGACGTGGTTCACCAAATTGCTCGTAGTTATGCGACATATACTCGTCTCTGGGATCATTGCCAAAATAAAAACCACGATTAGCGTATTGACGATCAAAAATATTACGAGCATATAAACTTAACTGCCAAACACCAAAGTCATAGTCCACACTGCTATGCACAATAAACTGTTTGTCTGAACGTTCATCGTGTCCAAAAGAATAATAAAACGCATCTTTAACATCGGCTTCAATCAACCAACTAATATTTTGACTTAGTTGCCAATTAACCCCGGCATTGATTTGATAACTAGGTGCATGAGCTTGCTCACGATTTTCAAGAATCTCGAACGTATCACCATTACGACGAGTAATACCCTTAATATTAGTTTTTAACCAACCTAGATTTAAAAACGCCTGCACATTATCTGTGACTAAAGCGTTAATACTCGTTTCAATACCGTAGTTAGTACCACTGGCAGAATTATCATAAAAATCAACGAATGACTGATCTTGTACAAACGAATTTTTATATTGAATATCATCGCGCCATTGATAAAAAACATTAAAATCAATGCGTAAACTACCGTCTTCATTCGCCCCTTTAATACCCATTTCAGTGCCAAGTAAAGATTCACCATCAAACTTCGCATTGTCTAGCAGGATATGCTTAAAGAGCACGAAGCCTTCATCGTTGGCTTTACTTAAAGCCTGCCCATTAACGCCACCCATTTTATAACTGCGCAACAGGCTAAAATACAACATGGTATAAGTACTGGTTTGCTGATGATAACTGAGTTCGCCACCCCAATCATCGTGATTGATGCTCTGGCCAATGCCTTTACTATCTTGATAATCAAGCTTGTGAGACGCCAGCCGCAAGCTAGTCGTTAACCATTGACTATCACTTAAATCAAATTTGTATTGACCGAACAGTGCACTATCTTCCCTGGCCACTTGACTAAAAAATGGACCGCTGTAGGTGTACTGACGGTCAAGGTCTTCATCTTTATCTGCATAATAAAATCCAACTAACCAATCATTAGTCGAGCCTCTTTTGCTACTTAATTTTGCCTGTACGCTTTTGTCATTGCGGGTTCGGTAATAGTAATCAGTAGACGAATATTCCCAACCGGGAGCAATACCCACATAACTCCAATCTTCGTCATAACCATAGGTAAGATCAGCGTCAAGCAAGGTTGCTTGCACCTGAACATTAGCCCAACTCAACCCCTGGTAATCTGCAGTTAAAGCAACAGCATTACTCTTTTGACTATCAATGCCCGGTTCATCTGACAGACTTGTACGGTCTCGGTCCAACGAAAAACTATCGTATCCATTGTCAACATTGATAACATGTGCTGTTGTATTAAATTTTAGATCAGACGTAATTTGCCAATCTATTTTACCTCTAAAGGTAAATTCATCCTGATTATTAGTATCTTTTCGATCTAAGAAGGTATTTTCAACAAATCCATCGCTGTTGTTTTGGTGGACGGAAACACGGTAATTAGCGTTATCAGTTACCGCTCCCCCCACCGCAGCACCCAAATTCCAGCTATTGTAGTTAGCTATTCCTGCCTGAGCATCAATACTGGTTTGCTCACTGGCGGGCGTAGAAATCACATTAATCATACCCGCCAGGCCATCAGCACCAAAACGAGCGCTATTTGGCCCTTTAAATATTTCTATTTGCGCCACATCAAAGGTACTGGCGCCTGCCAACAAACCTGAGTAGTTAATGCCATCAACTAGATATCCAACAGAGGGGGTAATGGGATCAACAAATTGACTTCGTTCACCGATACCACGAATCTGTACAAAACGCCCCCGACTTGCGCCGGTTGCAAAATTGACATTAGCGGAACGATTTAATATTTCATCTAAGTGCTGAGCATGACGCTGTTCAATATCCAAGTTTGATATTACATCAATGCCGGTTGCCATTTCATTCAAAGGTGTCGTACTTAAAGCCCCATAAACCACAACTCTTTCAATATCTTCGCTGCTTTGTGCATAAGAAAAAGTACAAGATAGCAACGAGGAAAAAGCTAAAGTAAATGTTTTTTTATTTAATTTAATCATTTTGGATCTCTTCGATTGTAGATTGAAAAGATCCGGCTTTGCGGCAGATAAATGGGAGATGCTTACACTTTTGTCATGTAGACTAAATTACCATTCCTACGCCGGTATTATCCGGATCAGGTGTAAGGGTCATATTTCACATTATGAAATAAATCTCAGCCTTTCGGCTCCCCTTGGTCACTAATTCTTTGTGCGACTAATTAGCAAGCGGCATTTTAACAATATTTTTTCTAAGCGCAAGCCTATAATATTCAATATTTCAATACAGCTTAACTAGTCAAGTCAGTTATCTGGGTATGGCAGTTAATTTTGTAATCTGATTTTCACCAACTTAGCTGAGCTAAATATAGAGCCTTCCTGCGTAAACCATATCTCGCCAGACGCTTGCTGACAAACGGCTTCAACTTGGCCAAACCCGGTAAGTTGGAAATGCTCAAGTAATGTAAATTCATCGCTTAAGATCACCATAAAGGGATCACCAAAGCCAACCCGTTTAGATGGGTAGCCAACAAGAATGTATTGCTTGGTAACAGGATCATAGGCCGCTCCGGTAATAATACCAGGCAAGTTAGAAACTGTTACATAAGGCTTTACGTGTTGCTTAAGTTGGAACTTATCCAGTAAGTAGACTTTAAGCAGATCTGTTTTCCAACTTTTGGAAAATAACACCAAATGATCGTTAACAGCCAGCAAAGCTTCCGCATCAAAATCATGATTTAAGGTTGCGTTAAGACCAGGTTGATTCCCAACATAGCTCACGTTTAAAGAGAAAATCTCACCTTGCCCCAAATCCTTTTTACTGATTTTATAAATACTCAGGTCTTTGCGCTGACCATTATTGTTGCCTATATCACCTACATAAAAATAATGTTCATCACCGGTTAGTGCTTCCCAATCTCTATTTTTAATCTTAAGCGGATATTTTGCAGAAATAATCCCCTTAGTATCTATTTGGTAAATCACGGAGGGATTTCCAGAATCATTAATACTGAAGGTTTTACCTTGTTGATCACAATAAAGGCCTGAACTTTCTGCCAAGGCATCTGGTAGGGGCCATTGTTCAAGTACTTCGTAACGGGGGTTAACCGCTAAAGCAATATTACAGCCGTATAGCGACCAACTAAACAGTAAGACTAACATCCGTATTTTCATAACTATCCTTAATTACTGCACTGGGCTAAACGAAAGAACATAAGTGAGAAAATTAACTTGAGCATAAAAAGGTGGTTAAAATTGATCATTAATATCAATTTTAAGTTGGGTAGTCAATTGTTGCAACGTTTTGCCGTGGGCCACGGGTAAGCGGGTATCCCGATCGACTCGCACAAAAACAATATCATCTGCCAGACAAATTGTCTTTTTGGTTTCTTTATTACGTACCAAGCAGGTAACCGTTATTGATGTTCTACCCACTTTTTTGGTGACCAGCCCAAATTCGACTATATCTCCTTGCATCGCAGGTGATTCAAAGTTGATTTCACCTATATGCTTGGTAACCAATAGATTGGTTTCGAGTTGGCATATAGCGTAAATCGCCGCCTCTTCATCAATCCATTCTAGCGCTCTACCGCCAAAAAGTGCATTGGCATAATTAAGATCGTTTGGCATAACAAGCCGACGAGATAAAAAGCGCATTCGTATTCCTTAATAACATTGCTTAAACTGGCGTAACTCTTATACAGTGTACAGATAAAATGAGCGTTGATTTACAGTTTCAAACACAACAATGGCTAGAAAAGCGAAATAAACACACTTCCCATCGACAACTAGTGTTGATCAGTGGAGAGCAGTCGTGGGTAATTAACCAGGCTGAACAATTATTAAAGCAATTCACCCCGTCAAACACTGCCTTGTGGATAGGTTTTCGCCATTCAACAAGCGCAATTGAACACTGCGGCAACTATCGCCAACACTTAGGTCAGGAACGGGATGCACTTGTCTATAATTGCTTTTCGGGCCTGCGAGCCAATGCCCTAATCGCTTATAGTGGAATATTAAGAGCCAAGGGCCTGATGCTGTTACTGTGTCCTGATTTTGAAAAATGGCCATATTTTGAGGATCCCCAAGCGTGCAATCGTACCTCTTACGGTTTTGATAAGCAGCAAAGAGACAGTTTATTTACACGGTGGTTAATCCAAAATATTACCAGTGACCCTGCCGCTCTCGTTATCAAGCAAGACGGTATCAGCGGTGAACCCGCGTATGTTGCTGCCAGTGAATTATCCCATCCACTATATAAAACATCGCCAGAGCAACAGAGCACCGTTGAGCAGATTGTGCGCACAGCTTCTGGGCACCGCCACCGCCCACTGGTTATCACGGCTGATAGAGGCAGAGGTAAATCATCAGCTTTGGGTATGGCCGCATCTAAACTGATAAAAGATCAACAAAAAACCATAATAGTTACTGCTCCAACTATACAAAATGTTGAACAAGTCTTCTCCCATAGCGGACAAAGTATCAGCCCAGAAAAAACCAGCCACAATCAAACAACCACTGCAAAACGATCGTTAAGGTATATCCCACCGGATATACTGATACGTGATGAGCATCAAGCCGATATATTATTTATCGATGAAGCAGCAGCCATTCCCGCCTCTATTTTAAAAGCGTTACTGACACGTTTTTCAAGAGTGGTAATGTGCACCACAATTCATGGTTATGAAGGCGGTGGCAGGGGTTTTGAATTAAAATTTAAACCCTATTTAGACCAGGAAAAATCAGGTTGGAAACATCTACACCTTAATACACCTATACGATGGTACGAAAATGACGTATTGGAGCATTTTTGGTTTAAGGTAATGTTGATGCAAGATCAGCCCACAGACCCGATTATGTCGACACAGTTGTCTGCATTGAACTATCAAATACTCAACAAAGCACAGCTACTAAAAAATCCACACAAACTTTTTGCCCTATTCAACCTACTGGTTAATGCCCACTACCAGACTACACCCGATGATCTGGTAAGATTACTTGATGCGCCAGAACTGAGTTTGCACAGTATCGAGGCACAAGGCCGTATTCTGGCGGTCGCTTTGGTAGTAGAGGAAGGTGGTGCATCCCTGACAGCAATAGCAGATGAAATCATCAGTGGTCAGCGGCGGGTTTTAGGACACCTGGTGGCACAAAACTTAGCTTTTCAGAGCGCCGACAGGCTGTTTTGTGACGTCAGGCAACGGCGCATAGTGCGCATAGCCGTGGATCCACAATGCCGTGATGAAGGTATTGGCTCATATTTACTGAAGTCATTAATAAAAGATGCCCAACAACACAATATTGAAATGTTGAGTAGCTCCTTTGGCGCCACACCGGAACTCCTATATTTCTGGCATGCCAATGGGTTTTCACCGGTAAAACTGGGATTCAAACGGGATGCTGCCAGTGATGAATTTAGCACGATAGTGTGTCGGGGATTAACCTCTGACACCACTAAAAAAATGGCAGGGCTACAGTGTGAATTTAGTGAAGAATTATTATTTCAATGCACCAGACAATACCAAAAATCAGATAGCAATCTACTGTGTAGCCTATTTAAGATCATAGATTTTGAACTGCCCGCCATCTCACAAAAAAACATTCTGGTGCAACAATTTTTAGCGGGCAAACGCAGTTATGTATCTTGTGAAAGAATACTTAGCCATTACTTTATTATTACCATTAGCCACCGGCAATTAACTAAAATCGCCTCTGAAGAAGAACAGCTATTAATGGCTGTATTGGTTCAGCACAAAGAGATAACAGACATTTGTAAGTTGTTTTCACTGACAGGCAAAAAAGCCCTGAAACACAATATATTAAAGGCTGTGCGAAGCTTGATTTAGTTAATTTAGTACGGGGGCAACATTAATAAGCCAGGAGCTTATTAGACCGTCTGCAGGACAGCCTTTATGGATAGCGTAAGAGGAGTGCGTAACAAAAAAGGCTCCGATATTGGAGCCTTTTTTACATCGAATGGACTAAAGTGTTAGACCACGATTTTTAGCTTTTTCTTTAATATAAGGTTCCCAACTTCTCGCACTACGAGATGTTGATTTATCCTTTTTGGCTTCCAGGACATGCTTGTACGCATCTCTAAAGTTGCCGGTATAAAAGTAAGCCTCCATCATTGCCATATGAATACGACCTCTATCATCGGCCCCTTCATCCAGCGCAGCCTGAAGAGCTTTTAAAGCATCTTTATACTGTTCTGATGACAACAACAATGTACCTTGTTTACGATACAACTCTGGATCAGAGCTCATCTTAGCCGCTTCACCATAATAAGCAGCTGCTTTTTTATAGTTTTTGGCTTGATGCCATGAATTAGCCAGGCTAGAAAGAACCTTTTCATCTTTCTTAATTAGCCCTTCTTTCATGTGTTTCTCGTATAACACCGCAGCTTTGTAAGGTATTTCATTGGTCGCATACAACTGAGTCAACGCTTTTATTTCTGAAGCCTTGGTCAGATAGCCTTGATTATAAGCCATCTCAAAAGTTGAAAGACCTTTCTTGTAATCTTCAACTAACATGTAAAAGAATCCAAGTTGAGTCCAGTTCGCTTTGTTATCAGGAAATATTTTAACCATTTCCTCAGCGACTGCGAGCGTTTCTTTATGCATCTTAAGACTATAATATGAGGTCAATTTCAGTGCGTAGGCATTTTTGTTCGGCTTATCATCTAACTCGATAGACTTATTAAGCGGCGCAATCATGTCTGCAAACTTCTCTGTCTCATAAAGAGCCTGGCCCATTCTTAGATAGACGTCAGCATCTTCTTTACAGGTAAAGTCCATCCATTGCTGATACCAACCAACAGCCTTATCATAACGTTTTTCTTGCATATTTAAATCTGCAATCAAACGTAATGTGCCTGCTTGTTCCGTATCATTTAGAGCCTTGGAATTAACGGACTTCTCAAGATATTCTAAAGCTTTGGCACCAGATTCAGATTTAGTGGCAAGTAAATTACCAATAAATCTGTCAGTGAATGCTCGGTCAAATGATTGGCTGGTATCAATGTCATAAAGAATCGATAACGCTTCATCAACCAAATCATTGCTATATGCTTCAAATGCCTTTTGAACTTTCTTACCCGTTCTTTCACCAGGAATGTTAGTTGGTCCACGCTTGTAGTCTGGACAGACAACGGCTGCAGATTGTGCACTGGCAAAACTGCTTCCCAGTGTTGTGACCACAAACGTTGCACCTACCAAAAAGGTTGTAATGTATTTATTCATCATGATTGATCCAACTTAAAGTCTAATTGAACTTTCATATTGAACTGTTTCATCGGTTTTCCGTCTTCGATCTTAGGCTTGTACTTCCACTTACCTAAAGCACGTTTTGCTTCTCGATCAAACACACGCCTAGGATCAGCGTCGAGAACCTCAACATCGTCTACTCCACCGACTTCATTGATGGTAAAAGATAATCTAACCCAACCTTCTTTACCATCACGAGCAGCTTGCGACGGGTATTTAGGTTCAATACGAACGATTGGTGTTGCATCACCATCTCGTTGCATCGCGCCTACACCACCTATATCGACCGAAGCACCACCAATATCCACAGATGGCATATTAAAACTCATACCATCTGTATTTGCATCCTCAGCCTCCGGTTCAACAGGTTCCAATTTAGGAGGCTGTTTAGGCGGCGGCGGCGGCGGCGGCGGTACGCGACTTCTAATTTGCGTAGAGTCATCAGGAGTTGACATAACTATGTCAATCACCGGCGCTGGCGGTACACTGTCTTGTGGTCGTGACGAGTTTGCAATCAACTTCGCCATAACAACGAACAAAGCAAACGCGATTACCCCACCAAGGAGTATTGAAACAATTATTCGTCCCATACTAGCTCCCCTTAGCAGCAATAGAAATGCGATCTATGCCTGCAGATTTTATTTGATCCATCACTTTCATAACTACACCATGCTCAGCATTTTCATCGGCCTGAACAATAATCACATCAGAAGGCTGTTCTGCCATCAAGCGCTCCAGATTTGCCCGAACACTATCAACATCAATTTCACGTTTATCAATCCAGACGTCTCCGTCTTCAGTGACCGCAATAAAAATATTGGCATTCTTTGGCTTAACGGCTTGGCTTGCTTCAGGTTTATTAACTTCTATACCTGCTTCTTTTACGAAAACTGTAGTTACAATAAAGAAGATCAACATGATAAACACGATGTCCAACATCGGTGTCATGTCTATCGCTGCGTCTTCTTCTTCAACACGAACTTTTCGAGCCATAAATTCCTCTCTCTAATGATGGGGCAGACTATCGACTAGCTTTTCCCTTGCCATCTTCAATTTCGCTTCAAGACGAGAACTGAAAAAGATCCCAGATAAAGCTGCGACCATCCCAGCCATTGTTGGGATCGTAGCCATAGAAATCCCGGCAGCCATTAGGCGCGGATTACCTGTGCCTTGTGTTGCCATCGTTTCGAACACGCCAATCATTCCGGTAACGGTTCCAAGAAGGCCTATTAGTGGACACATAGCGACAAGAGTTTTGATTAACAATACTCTTGCACTAAGGCCATCAGATGCTTGTGAAATCCATGCGTCACGGATTCTATGCGCATACCAAGAGGTAGTATCTTCTCTAGCATCCCATTTTGAGATAATATCGTCTCTCAATTTTGGAAACACGGAAGTTAAGTACCAATAACGCTCGACCATTAAAACCCACATTAGGAAGAGCGCTAAGGCGACAACGTATAACACGTCACCGCCGGCAGCGATAAAGTCCCTGACAGACTCCCATAGTTCTATCAGGTATAACATCTTATGCTTTCTCCGACTCTGAATGCGTTGCAATTATGCCAGCAGTTTGCTCATCAAGAATATGCACAATTGATTTGCCACGGCCCGCTACTATGCTATGCATAAGGATTAGTGGCAGTGCTGCAATAATACCCTGTGCTGTTGTTACCAACGCCATGGAGATACTACCAGCCATTAATCTTGGGTCACCTGTACCAAACAACGTAATTTGTTGGAAGGTCATAATCATACCCAATACTGTACCTAACAAGCCGAGTAACGGCGCGATAGCAGCAAAGATTTTAATGATATTGATACCACTTTCGATGCTTGGCAGTTCTTTCAGGATTGCTTCATCAAGTTTCAACTCAAGGTTTTCAGCATCGGCAGTTTTATTAGAATGGTAAACCTGAAGAATACGACCCAGGGGGTTAGCCGATGAAGGGTTGCCCGCATTCTTTATCTGAGTACGCATTTTGCCGCTGATGATGGTCAAGGTAATCATTTTGTATAAACCAATCAGCAAACCAATAGCCAACATGACAGTAATAACATAACCAACCACACCACCTGCATGATAACGCTCAATCATAGTCGCTTTTTCTTTTAACAGACCAAGAATACCGCCACTTGAAGGATCGGCATAAAAAGCAACCAAACCAGAAGTTTCATTACGTAATTCGTCTGCAGAATCAACTAAATAACCATCAGGCTGACGACCCAGAGGTTGAACGATTTCGTTCTGGTCATCATAAACCAGATAACCTTGCTCGCCTACCAGATTGAATGTACCTATACGCACGACTTCTTGAGTTTGTGAACCACCGTCGAGTAACACAACTTCTGTTTCGAAACGCGATACTTGTCCAGACTCAGTCATTTCAGTTTGCAAAGCGAACCACAAATCTTCCAGTTCCTGAATATTGGGAAGACCTTTAGATTCTTCAGACATGCGCTTCAAAAATTCACCACGTCCCGGGAATTCAGCACTAACGATTGAAGTAGAGATTTGTCCGTAAGCTTCAGAAGCGGCTTGACGAACCACACCAAACATTTCACCTAAAGTACCGGTTGCTTGATTTAACTCTTGCTCTTTTTCTGCAAGGGCAACTTCGTTTTCACCGTATTGTTTGGTAAGAGCGTCGCCTCTGCTTTGTTCACTTTTAAGCTCGCCTTGGGCTTTTCTTAACAAAGCTTGTTTGTCGGCACGAGCAGATTGAAACTCAGCTTCACGGTCTTTGTTAATACGCGCTTCAGAAACACGACTTTTTTTGACTTCTTGCAACAGCTCTTCTAAAGACGTTGCAGCTTGGGCTGAAGATGCGATTAATGCTATCGATACTGCAGCCAATACTGATTTAAAAATTGTTTTCATCGATATCACTCCGCGGCTTTGATGGGTAGTTTCATAAGATTAGGCGGCACGAGTTTATTAGCCATACGCACAGCCATAACAATAGAACTCAGGTATTCGTCACCCAGTTTCTCCCATGCTCTTGAATCATTATCCCACACCCAGGCATTCTTTTGGTCAAGTGACAGTGCAGCTAATGCTGTACGGCCAAGATTAAAGAAATCAACCGTAATTTCGGTTCCTTCATAATCAAGCTTGCCTTGATAAGCCCGTATACCTCGTCCGTATTCATTCTCAATTTGATAAGACTCGATCACCTGACGGAACTGCTCAGACGTGGTTACGTTTGAGTTCGCCATAACGTCACGTAAACGCTCGACGCGTGCATGACGTTCTTCAAGATTAATCGGAATATCTAATTCAATAAACTGTTCAAGGCTGTCGATCATTCTGAACATAAGCGGCACAACGCCACGTTTAACACCGTCAATACCATCAATTTGACGTTGTAGTGACTCGATACCGCGTTTTTGGTCAGCAACCAGGGTTGCCAGGTAATCGTTGTACACTTTTAAATTTTCTGTCTCATCGACTACTTGGCGATAGTCAGAAAATATGTCTAACGATTGTTCATATAGTTTGTTGATCTTTTCTTGAGATTTCTTTGCAGCTACGTGAATCTTTGCTTCTTCATTATGAAGATCATTCAGCGAATCTGCAGAGACAACTGCGCTGCTACCGAGTGCAAAGGCACCGATTACGGCAGAAGAAATAAGGTTTCTCTTGCTCATTTTGGACATAATTCCCAACCAATTTTCTTGTTTTATATCCCTGCTTACGACTAATAAATCGTAGCAAGGGGCTCTAAAGCTTCTAAGTTATAGGGGCTTAGTATAAATCTAATTTAACACTAAGACACCAAGATATTCACATGGATACCAGCGAATTGTCAAGGTGCGAGGCGCATTATGCCAACAAAGTTATACATAATAAACAGTATTCGCCCAACAACAGATTTAAGTAAATGAACTTTTAGGTACCGATTTTTTGGCTCTTGTTATGAAGCAACTTTAGTATAATGTTTGTTTTTCAATCAAATAACGATTTTGAGCTGAAATTTCATACAAAAGATGTGGTGCATTGAACAGGTCAAACGTTCAATCCATCAATAGCCAATCATTGTTTAGCTCATCTAATCTTTTTAAATTTAGCACGATTTTTTATTTTATCTAAGTGAAGTTGCGAGTTTATTGACCTACATTAGTTGTTTTTCACTCGATTTCACTCGCACTAAGACTTCACCAGCGTGTTATTGTCCTCATACGTTTAATGCTCAAAGCACAATTAAGCCATTTTTAATTACCCTGATAATAATGTGCTTAAACCCGTGCAACGCAGTAGTTTTGAGTTTAAAGCTACTCGCGACCAAAGTCAGAATTATTTTCACATCCTCTTTAGTCATATGGGTTGGTTGACCGGTTACTGGTCTCATTCCTTGAAGACTTTGGTGGGGCCATTTTAGGCTATGCAGATCACCTCACAACCTACCTAAATAACTGGTTTAGCGATTAATTGAGTCTATTGCTGATATTTAAAAAAACCAATAAGTTTATCTAGTTTAATTTTTAAGATCTTATCAACTACATCTGAGTTGGCATCTATGTCTAGTCAGATGGCTTTTTCTGTGATGGGTATACTTGATTGGTATATGCTTAGATCTCGTTTGAGTATTGATAGCTTTCTCTTAGAATAAAAAATATTAATACGTTGGCAGTATATCAAAAGCGACGGTTAATCTTTCTTGCGGATCTGAAAATGGTTCGGTCCCATGCCAGAAGCAAGAAGGGAATAGCACCAGGGTCCCCACTTCTGGCTTTATCCATAGTTCTGTTTCTTGTGGCGTTTGTAATTCAATACCGCACTTGCCAATACCTAGCCATCCCTTTTTGTCATTGGTAATCCCCGGTAAAGAAACATAATAAGCGCTGCTATACCAACCTTTACTATGAATGTGTGGTACGTGGTAGCCTGCGCTTTTCAAACGTATACTCCAGGACGCAGTTAATTCTATGCCCTTCCCTATCCTGCTAGTAATAGGGTGAGCGGGATCCTTTTGTAACCTTGTGAAAAAACGCTGAGCAGTATTAGTCAAACTTGACTTTAAATCCCGAATAATAGGATGAGGCCGATCAAATAATCTTCCGCTAGTTTGAGTCCCACCACGAACCGACTGGCCTAAGGGATTTTGCTGCATAGAATGCAACTCATTTATCGTTTCGCAGAGCAATGAATTAAAGCTATCAACACTTTTATAATGACAGGGTAAAATAAGCTCTTGTGCTGCTACTAATTGTTTAAAGTTACATAAATATGCATAATATTCACTCAACTCATGCCTTTTGATGACACTTTTTAAAGCTAGATAAAATTGGTCAAACGGATGGTTTTTAACCAATCGTTCAACTAATTCATTTGCTCTTTCATATTCGCCTTGAGCTAAAAAGGCAACGACTACTGTCTCCAATACATGTTGATGACTAATCAATAATTCTCTATTTTTCTCAAAGAAACGAATTATATCGGTAAAACGTTTCTGCTTTTTCCAAATCGAGATTTGCAGCACACCAGTCAGCAGATGATCATCCGTATCGGCTAATAATTTAAATAACTGAGTCTGAGCCTGATCCAGTTTATCTCCCACAATCAACTGTCGAATTAACTCTGCAGTTATGTCAATCTTGCCTTCACTTTCCGCTACCCGCAAACTGGCAGTGTAGTCATTATCGCCTGTTTCGTATCGTAAAGAACACAAAGTACGATGAAGCGGTATGCTTTTCGGTTGCCTTTTCAACCCTTCAGTCAAGGTAATAAGAGCATTTTGGATTTCACCAAGATCAAGATAAGTTAGTGCCAAATCTTCATATGCGTCTGCCGTATCCGTTCTTACTTCCAACAGCCGGCTAAAGGCCAGGGAAGCATCTCGCAATTTCCCCGATTGGCGCAAAAACCATGCATATTGAACTTTTACGTTAATATCTTGAGTGGCAATCTTGATGGCCTTGCGTAAAAGAGTACCTGCCAGATCATTCAATCCAAGGGTCATTTGAAAACTTGCGTAATGCAGTAATACCTGAATCTCATGAGGCTCAAGATCAATAGCTTTTTGAAAACTCACGCTAGCGGATCCATAATGTCGCAGTCCAACTTCACATTTAGCTTTTACCAGCCAGAGATTAAAATTGTTTGGAGCCATTTTAAGGGCCTTTTCACATTGCTGCAAAGCAGACTGCATATCGCCACATTTTAACTGATTAGCAGCGACTGCATGGTGAAGATCACTCTGATTGGGATTACTTACAAGCGACAGCAGAAAATATTTACGTGCCAGTAAGTTTTTATCTAATCTCTCATATACACCACCAATAGTGCGGAACAAGCGAAAATCTTTCAGCCCAGCGGACTCTAATGTGTGCAATAATTCGAGGCCAGCATTTAACTCGCCAACATGTATATGTTGCATCGCTGTATTTAGAGTAATCTGTATATTTTGCTTTGGGATAGTAGAATTCATTTTGTGGGATTAACTTCTCTTCAATTGCATGTGGTGTCATTCTGATTTGAGATATAAACAAGCTCCGTTTGCATTAGTTTCAACAATATCATTTAATTCTTACATAGCATACAGGACAGGACTTTGCCACAAATTCTAAGCCAAATATTATCAACCATTGATTTACAAATAAAACAGAAAAACTTAACTGCAGCGTTGGAAAGTTATTCGAAACTAAAGTCTATCGCCCCTGAAAAACCAGAAGTATTATTTGTTTCAGCCCAATTGGCAATGATGCAGGGCCGATTTCATCAGGCATATTTGTCATTATTATCCATTGCCGTAGATGACAGTAGCCCTGCTAAAATATTGGAAAAAACCCTTAAGTTTGCCGTCCAACTGGAACTTCATTTTGTGGTATTAAGGTTACTAGAACGACTAACAGATTTATTTCCTGATAATGTGCAGTGTCTATATCACAAAGGCCTTGCTAACGCCCAATGTGGAAACATTGAGCAAGCCATTACGTTATTTAAAAAATGCATTAAATTACAACCAGAAAACCCTTACATATTATTGAATTTGGGTCATATGTACAAAGCTTTAGCAAATACTCCATCGGCAGTCCAAAATTACCAGGCATTTATACAAAAAAGCCCCCAACACCAAGGAATGGGGTATTGGAGCTTGGCAGACCTAAAAAACTTTGAATTTGATGATGCTGCACTTAAGTCTCTATCTAATTATACCTTGGCAAGTAATACACCTGAAAATTTAAAAAATCTTGGTCTTGTGCAATTTGCATTATCACGGGCACTTGAACAAAAAAAAGACTATGCAAATGCCATAACCACCTTACATAATGCGAATCAAAATACAGGCCAGAGCAGAATATTCAGAAAACAGGCTTACATAAACCTGATCACTGATTTGTGTAGCCATGTGCCAACCGAAAAAATTAAAGACCAAGCATCTGATTGTCGGCCCGTATTTATAGTTGGTATGCCCCGCTCTGGCACTACCCTAACCGAGCAAATACTTGCCAGTCATAGTCAAGTACACACTACCGATGAATTGCCCTTTATGGAAAGAGCGGCCATGCAAATGTCATCCCCTGGGGGTTACACCGCAGGTTTGCTCAATATAAATCAGAAAAAATCTTCAGAATTAAGAAATTATTATCTTACACAAGCTCGGCAATACTTTGACTCTGATGAGGGAAGTCCATGTTTTATTGATAAAAACCCCATTAATTTTTTACATATAGGGCTTACTCTAAGATTATTCCCAAACGCTAAAATCATATGCCAGTTGAGGGATCCTATAGATAATGTTCTTAGTATCTACAAGCAACATTTTAGTAAAGGCTATGATTTCGCCTATAATATTGAAGACATAATTTGTTATCTGAACGGTTATTACCGCTTACTAAAGCGCTACCAGCAACTATACCCAGGATCAATTTTATTGTTCAGTTATGCCAACCTGGTTGAAGCACCGGAGAAAAAAATTCGCCAATTAATAACCTTTTGTGAACTTGAATTTGAAAGTGACTGCTTGAATTTTCATCGTTCAACACGCAGTGTCTTAACCCCAAGTTCCAGCCAGGTAAGACGGCCTATCAATAAAAAATCAATTAACAGCAGTAAACAATACAAGCCGTTTCTAGCACAATATAAGGATCAATTTAAGCAGCTAGAGAATAAAATGAACCTGCTTATCAACAGTGATTAAAGCTGTTTTTAACCTCCACATTTAATGCGGAGTCAATAATACAATGTAACAACATTCTAGGTGCCTGAGTACCATTGGTAAGTTTGAGCTTATTGTCTAAATGCCTGACACTTTCAAAGGCCTTAACTCTTAACTCATGGTAGTGCCTCCAGCCAGCTTCCTGCATGCCATATAAACTCCATAATTTACGCCAATCTGCACAAAGCATTTGCACCTTACGGGTCATTTCCTCAATGTAGACAAATTCGTTGCCCTCGACCTGATTTATTTCTTGCAGTAAATCAGCAACCAGGCCATCCATTTCACCTGGCGACATCACCAAGGGAACATTAAAAGATTCAGTTAATATTTTGCTGCTTTCACCCGGTTGATACGGTATTTTTTTGGGTTCAAATTGCTGCATACTTTGCTTAACCCATGGGATTTTCGCCATATTTAACCTTTCCCAAAATGCCGAGGAGCCAGCAGTGTCAACAACAAGATGGACGCGAAAAACATCAGAATGATTCACTACCTTGTGGTATTTCCATGAATTAAAAATCCAGCATTCACCCGCCTTCATATGTACCTGTTTATCGCCACAATGAAAAACCACTTTTTCGTCTGTCACAATGGGAATGTGGATACGCACACGTTTATACCAGTGGTAATTGATGTCTGAATGCAGGGGTACTTCGCACCCCGGTGCTAACCCCATTAAACGAGAACGACCAAATACTTCGCCAAATGAGGCGAGTATCTGCTGGATGTATTCAGACTGAAACAATGGCTTTGCAGCCATCATCGGTCCTTTAAAAAGGTTATTATTTTCACCATTGACAGAAATTAGTGGTATGGAAAAGTTACCTTTAAATCCTTCGTGATGAGGCACCCAGTCGGTGGAGTCAAATCTTTTAACTTCCTGCTGCATTTGCTGTGTGTCAAATACATAAGGCAATTGATAAAATTCATGTGGTAACTTCATTTTCTGCTCCTATAGCAACAGGGTATCCGTTTGAGCGAGGTGCACGTTAATATTCTTGATAGTGTCTCGTAAATTGTCCATGTGCGGCAAAATTTCATCGGCGTTCATTCGCCATTTTTGCTTATCTGGCAGGCTCAGGGTATACATTGAAAGCGGTAAAGAATTGTTTTGTACTAATCTGTCTATGGGCCCTAAGTCCAGCCCAGCAAACGTTAATATTGATTTTAATACCGCAGACGGATCCTCAACAAACGAATCATAATTCACAGTACAGTACTGATCATTGTTGAGTTTACTTAAGCTTTGTGTAATAGCGCTATTGGCCGCCTGCCATTGAAATGCGGCTATTTCAGATAATGGATTCCCCAGTTGGCTTTTCCACCCATCAGGCAATAGTAAGGACCAGCCACCAGGCCAACCAGGTAAGTCGGGATAAGTCATAAAACGTCTGGATTGCCAAGCCTGCATAATGCTACTGATATTAGGTCTTGGATCGCGAACCAGGTATATAAACTTTGCATCGGGAAACACAGAATGCAAAAAATCCACACGCAGGGCGTTCTTGGGCGTTTTCTCTAAAAAACGTAAATGACTTAAGCCTTCATATGGCAACCGACGACCTGTAGCACTGCGAGCATTGGCAATAAACCGCTGCTTTAATGTGCTACACACTTCATCGCTGGCATCATCTGACGTCAGCTTGTTGGAAATATACCCTCTGGCTACTGTGCTAAGCTGAGGTACATGTTCTATTACAGCGTGACTTTCCCCCCCTATAGTCCACAACTGTGGATGTCTGGACAAGGCCTCAAATAATAAGGTACTACCTGCTCTGGGAGCAGACAAAATAATAATTGGAGAATTTATGTTATTCAAAATCGCTATACCTTTATACCACTCACACAATAAGCGATTAAATTACCGTTGCCATCGACTATTTTTCTAGTCATGTTCACATTCAGATTATATTGATCCAATAATAGCATCAATGTTCGCTTTTTATTGTCATCCAACGCAGCTTGTGACAAGTCACTCAAACGTTCAATTTGCCCCATTAACTCTCGTTCAAAAAAAGCAACATACTGATGTCGTTGTTCTTCTGACACCCCTTTAGCAAATACAGCCTTAATCATTTGCGGAAAATTGGTTGCTAGCATCCCTTCACTGTCAATGGCCCTTTCCTTGCCTATTTGTTTATTAAGTTGCGTGCGAATTTTTTCAGCTTCTTGATCATCGTTTGTAGCCAACTTATTCAGCAACAGCTTAAGCAGGGTAAAACAACCGACCGGCGAAACTAAACGTTGGGAACAGGACAATATAGTCAGATTAGGCTTTACGATAATTGAAGACATGTCATGGAGTACAAACTGAAACTGTCCATACTCGCACAATACTCTGCTTAGCTGCGCTAGCGCAGGTTCAAGCTTAATATATTCCAGGGCAAACTGGGAAACGATGGCTTGATATTGATTGTCTTTGAAAGGTAGAGATTCGACATTTACTTCAGGATAAAATTGTACATTTGGGTTATCAAGTAAGTCTTTAGATACGGCTAATTTTGCACTATCCACACCATGGAAAATAAAATTTGTTTGCCATTTTGCGTTTAAACCAAGCTTGATTATTGCACCATTTCCCGTTCCAATATCAAGTATCTGGCTATTAGGCGTTAGTGATGTAAAAAAGCTATCCCAACACGCTTTAAGCTCTCCAGAATAATTGCCCTGTATATCCTGCCCAAAAGAAGTTAAATAGCCTTGCTGCCAATACTGACTCCAGTAGTCACTCATGATCACCCATTCTCTGTTTTATACACTCAAAAAAAAGGCCGATAAGATATCAGCCTTTTAACCAGTGTTTACTTTTTAACTATTAGTAGTCTTGTATTAGAAGCTAACTGTATAGCTCACACGATAATCACGACCAAAGTTGTTATAAAGGCTTTGATTATCCCATGTACCGCTGAAACTAAGTACAGGATCTTCATCAGTCAAGTTATTAACTGTGAAAGTAACAGCACCGAATTCACCCGCGTTATAGGTATAGGTAGCATTATGGATCATCCAATCATCCAAATCTTCATTTAAGCTGGTAGTGCTATTGTCATTATCTGAAGTAGAGGCTGTATAAGTGGTATTCCAGGAAACGGAATGATCTTCCATTGCCCAAACCAAAGTAGTTACCGACTTATAATCAGGTTGCCCTAAACGACCGGATGTATCTTCAATGTCATCACCAACTTCTTCTTTATAATCAAGAACAACACTGTTAACCATATTCAGGCGGAAGTCGCCAAATTCAGTTTCCAGATGACCATTAAAGCTTAAATCAAAGCCCTTAATATCAAAACCAATACCATTATTATAACCGGTACCGGCTTCTAATAGGCTGCCACCAGAGGCACGAATTAGATAGAAAGTATCACCAGCAACGTCGGATCCAGGCGCCTGAGCGGTAATTAGGCCAGCGGCCTCATCAGCCAACAAATCTTGAACCGATTGAGTTTGAATAACGTTATCAATAGCAAGTGAGAAATAATCCAGTTTAATGCCTAAATCATCACTTACATCCCAGGCTACGCCCATGTTGATGTAATCAGAGGTTTCTGGACCAAGGTTTTTATTAGATTTATAATAAGTATCGAACTGCTTCTCACTAGTAGAGCCTGATACGTAATCTATTGCACCTTCAGCACTAAAAGTAGTAGCAGCGTTTAGCTCATCCAATGCTGGAGCGCGGAAGGATTCAGAGTAAGATGCACGAAAAACTACATCATCAGCAAGCTGCCAACGAACTTTTGCAGCCGGTGCCACATTGTCTCCAAAATCAGAGTAATCATCGTAACGCACGGCAAGGTTAACTTCGATGTCTTCTGATACCGGTAAAACAGACTCATAGAAAAATGCCGTAATATCACGAATGCCTTGCGCACTGTTACCAGCAGAACCACCGATCAGACCCGCTTCGGACTGTCCATCGTATATATCCGCATAAGTTAGTTCCTGATATTCTGCACCAATATAGTGGCCAACTACGCCGCCACCGAGTTCGCCCATTTCAAAGCTTAAACCAGCGGAGATTTGATCAAACGTTGACTTAGAGTTTTGCGTAGTTGTTGCCTTCATGTTGGCAATCCCCTCATCAGAACCCAAATCTATACCGTTCGCTTCATTGTAAGCCAAACCGCCGTAGCTTAAATAATATTCACCGACTTGTTTATTATCAGCGACATTATTGTGGTAATTAACTTCCCAGGAAGCATTACCCCAGTCTATATCACCACGTAAGCCCATCAAATAATCTTGATTATAGTCGTCAGTATTACCGTCACGGTTACCAATGCCTACCCAACGGAAATAACCATTAGTTTCAACACCCCATGGGTTACTAGGGCTGTCAGCAGCGATATTATTCCAAGGCGCCGCAGGGGGAGCATAGCGACCAAAAGAGCTGTTTTGTACAAACATGGCTTGACCAAACCACTCAACATCATCGGTGATGTCATAATTAGCGTTTAAATATAGGGTATTTCGGTCAAAAGAAGCCGTGTTATAAGAGACGTTGGCATAGGCGAACATACAATAGGTAGAGCCGGGGCTCCAATCCTCATCAGCGGCCACTTCCATAAAGGTGTCTGAACCATACTCATCCGTTAAACCACCACACAAAGGAGACGCTAACGCTTGATCATAATTTGGATCAGCGACAGTTGCACCGTAGATAGACCAACCAGCGGTTTCATTGTAAGCTTGAATAGTGCCATCGCCGTCAAAATCAGTCATGGTAGCTTGAGTATAGGGACGAGCACCATCTGAAATTCCCTTACGCATTTGGTGATCGAAAGCAAAGGTTATGTTGCCTTTGTCATTGGATAGACCACCAACAATTGAAAATTCATTTGAGGTCATTCCTTCGTCCTGGTCTCTGTAGCCAGTACCGATATTAAAGGTTAATCCTTCAAAATCTTTTTTCATAATGATGTTAACAACACCCGCCATGGCGTCAGAACCATATACAGAAGACGCACCTTCAGTCATGATATCAATACGCTCAACAGCAGCAAAAGGGATTGCGTTAAGGTTAGCAGATGCACCACCTAGGGTTGGAGACCCTGGAAAACGACGTCCGTCTAAAAGCACCAAAGTACGCTGTGAACCAGCACCACGAAGATTTACTGTAGCTTGTGACTGTGCAGAACTACCTGAGCGCTCAGAGAATGAACCGAAAGAGTTCATTGAGCTACTACGTAAAGCATCAGCGACAGTAAAATCACCTTCCAATTTAATATCAGCAGCAGTAATAGATATAACGGGAGAAGCACCTTCCAGATCAGTACGCTTGATACGCGAACCTGTTACGGAAATTTTCTCATAAGAAGTATCTTTTGCTGCAGCTTCTTGAGCAAGGACAGCGGTAGATGCAACCATAGCAGTTGATGCTACGCCTACAGCCATTGCCAAGCGAATTGACTTAGTCAATTTTGAATTTATAAACATGTATGTCTCCCGGGACCACTAATTTGTTAGTATTTATTAGTATGTGTTTTATCGCTTTTGCGAATTATTGTTGCGAGATAGTGAATCTCAGTCCAGATAGTATCTGGACAAACTTGCATTGGTCAACTACTCACTGCGTCAAATATCTAAAAGTTCCAAGTTATACGACAAATAACCCAACTTTAGTGTAACCATTAGTTTACAAATTGTTTGGTAACTATTCAGCTCCATCGAAATAAAATTCGACAATCCTAGCGATCGTGTTGAGTGATCCGCCAAAATGTTACACTTACCTTAATATCACTTTCGCTATTAAACCATCAAGATTGACAATATTGAAATCGACAGCGAGTTAGATTATGTAAAAAAATTGAAAAAAATCTGCCAACCAACTCAATATTCCCAACAGTGCGAGAACCTTGTTTAACTTTAATCAAAAAGCGACAGATCCTATTGAACAAACAGCTGCTGCGAAACAGATCAAAGGCGCACTACGGGTATCATTAGTGCTGAGTGTTGATGGAACTGCAGTAAATATCTAAGACCAGCCACGTTGATTAAATTGTGCCTCATTCCTGACCCAGACTTATTTTTATACCCACGATAAACGTGGATGTTTAAAACGAACCAAAGCACAAGCCTTGCTTAAGCGCCTCAGAGAGCTTGAAAATGATTCCCTTAGATTTATCAAAATAAAAAATTCCCCCTTTACTCGCTAAGCATTGGGCTTCGCGCTATTTGGGAAGCTTACTCACCAATTCACCAATGTCGCTGACAAATTCATATGCAACGAATTTGAACAGCCCCAGGCTTGCCTTCGGTGAATGGCTGGTATTCATAAACAGATTACGGTTGTGTATATCTTCCTATGGCTTCCTTCAGACCCCTCCGTTAGCCAGTGGCGCCTTTGTCATTCGGATTTTTCTCCCCTCAATCAAGGTGATCTAGGTTTATTACAACCTAGCGGGTTTGCCCGCTTTGATGATCAAAAAAAAACCAGTAGCTATTAACTACTGGTTTTGTAAACAAACACTATTTTTAAATTAAATTTAGAATATTAATTTAGCGCCTAAGTAGAAGCGACGGGGTTCAACCCAATCTTTTGCTTGACCAAAGTCGAATGAACCACTACCAGCTATAAATGCTTCTTCTTCAATAGTTGCTTGATCATCTAAGACGTTAAAGATATCTAAGAAGAATTCTGCACTATAGTCATCAGCAAAATCATAGTTGTATTTAATGCGCATGTCTAACGTGCCATATGCCGGAGTGCTTTCACTTGCTACATTACCGGGTGCAATCCAGGTACCGTCATATCCACCAAAATCATAACTTGCTTCTTCACGCAAAGGTACATAACGACCGTAAACATTAGTAGCTTTGTTATACAAAGTTCCTGAGTTCCAGTTATAAATAGCACCTATTTCAAAGCCATTATCGAAGAAATACGTACCAAATACTCTGGCAGAATGTTCAATATTACCAGGCTGATTATCGTACATGTTTGGAGCGCGAGGATCTAAGTAATAAAAATCACCTTGTAAGTCGGCGTTGCTATCAGAGTTTGAGTTACCTTGGGCATCATTGTATGTATATGACGCACGCATGGTCCAGTTGTCTGAGCGTAATTTATTAAAGGATACTTCGATCCCCTGATAATCACGTTTACCACCTTCCAATGTGGCTAGAACATAGTTTGAACCGGGGTTTTCAGTATAACCGAAGTACGACAGTGGTAATGCCAAACTTGTGCCATCTAACTGGCCACCTTCCGTATATACACCTAAATCATAATCTTCCAAGATATCTCTTGTTTTACGATTGGTATAAGTAACAGAAACATTGGTATCTTCAGACAAATTTTTCGAATACCCGATTAAATATTCATCGGTATAAGGTGTTTTAGTGGTGGGTGAAAAGAATGCATCTTGAGTCCCGACACCACCACGCGTACGGAAGGTTTCCCATGCGTTATTTACAAAAACTTGCTCTTCACGAACAGAACCGGTTAGGTTGCCCGCAAATGAAGTCATGTTAGTACGAACAGGGTCATAATAACGACCGGCGAAAACCCAAACCTTTGAATCACCATCACCATCAATATCATAAATCGCACTTAAACGATGCGCAATGTCCCAATCGAAGCTGAATATCTTATCGCCTGTTGATGCATAGTGATCCCATTTTTCTGCGCGAAAACCAATATTAAGGGTAAGGTTATCAATAATTATTTTATCTTGCAGATAAACCATTTGCCCTTTGGTTTCTAGCTTAGATTCGGCCTGTTGAGTCTGAATAATACGATAGGCGTTAACATCATTAGTAGGGTTACCAACTGTGCTGTCAAATACAATCGATGCAACGTCAGCTTCATCTATCCCAGCACCTTCAGCAATACGCGGAGTATCATCAGTTGAAAGGGCTATATCGCCGACCCATCCAACAGTAGCATCAGTATAGTCAGCAAAGGTAACACCTGCATCAGCGGCTGCTATAGAGTTATATTGAGCTGAATCGCCGGTATAAACAGAGTTGGTTATATTTTCATTCGTTTCCGTTGAGTAGCCCGCTTCAATCGTATGATAACCAAAATCTGTATCCACGTAATACTCTACGTTAATATAAGAACTTGATTTATTACGCTCCCGAAGTGTATCAGAGCCAAGACCGCCAAGATCCGTATCCGTTTGGGTTACTGAAGCGGCGTTTGTTAGATAAGCGACATCATTACGAGTCGATTTATCTTTAGCAAGGTCCGATAGTTCAGATTCGTGGCTCATAAAACCAGCATTAAGAACCACATCATCCCAAGTGTGTGAGTAATCAATTTTATAATTGTCACCACCTTGGGTTCGTGAACGGTCACGGTTTGTCAATACGTCGAAGTCTCGGCGACCAGAAATGTCTGTAGGATCATTAAAATAAGTAGCAACGAAACGATCGTTTTCAGTCATTTGCCAAGTTAACTTACCAAAGCCCAATGTGCTCTCGTTTTCAACTGACCGTGAAATTTCGCCTGTATCAGGATTAGCCACATCATCCTTACGATTCTTTACTTGGTAAGAAGCAAAGAACCATAACTTATCCTGAATAATTGGACCACCTAATGTGACGGCAGTATCGAAGGTTGAAAAACCAGCACTGGCTTTTTCAGGATTATCGTAGTCACCGACTAAGCTATCATTTTGCAAGTAATAATTGACAGAGCCGTGAAACTCATTACCACCTGACTTAGTGACAACTTTTGAGACCAAGCCTCCGCCGCCAGCGTATTTAGCAGGTAATGCACCGGTTATAACTTGCTGTTCCTGGATGATTTCTGAGTTGATGTTGCCACCAAAGGTACCTGAAGAATTATCGGTAACGTTTACCCCATCAATATAATAAACATTGTCAGTTGATGCGCCTGTTGTACCGCCACCGTCTGAGTAGTTAACACCGGATTTAGAAGAGGGATTTCCCCCAGAACTGGGTTTTACACCAGGGGTAAGTTGTAGATAACTTTGATAAGAACGACCAGTCGGAAGTGACTCAGTCATATCAAGTGTAATATCTAAGCCGGTTGTAGCCGACGTTGTATCAATCGCAGCCATAGATCGACCAGAAACAGTTATAGTTTCCATATCACTAGAGCTAGCGCCTAATTCATAAGTAAGGTTTAAGCTTTTGCCCGTACTAACACGAACGTTTGTTGCTTCAAAAGATTGAATGTTAGCGCCGTTAATACTCACGGTGTATTGGCTTGAGGCGTCTAAGCCCCTCAGTGATACAAATCCGTCTGCATCTGATACTGCATTTTTACTAACTAAAACATCTGGTGCTTTTACCAATACAGTGGCACCTGATATTGGACTACCATTTGCGTCAGTAACTCTTATTTTCAAACCGCCAGTATCTAATGCGAATGCTGTTCCGGATAATCCCAATGTAGCAACAACAGCCATAGCCGTTATGCTCTTTTTAAATGTAAACATGTATGTCTCCCTGGACCACTAATTATTTAGTGTGTTTATTATCGCTTTTTGCGAATTATTGTTGCGAGATAGTGAATCTCAACCCGATAGTATCCAATCAAACTTATATTGGTCAATACGTCGCTACGTCATATACCTAAAAGTTCCAGGTTATTCGACAAATAACATAAATACGGTGTAATTATTTATTTACGAAGAGTGTGTTTTATCTGGATATGCAGAATGGGACTTATCTATTTTCTATGTTTTGTTTTTCCTACTTTGTATTTTCCCTGCCTTATGCCAATACAAGAAAGAAAAACACATTAAACATTTTTTGCTCAATATTGAGCTAGGATAAACGGGTGATAGATATTCAAGGCTGATTAAAAATGAAACTAGATGACGACATACATAATTATTATGAACATTTGGTGTTAGATCGCATAACAGAACTGAAAATAGCAGACGAGAAAGATGAAAATTTCATTGCCGACTTATGCTGTTTAGCCCTAAATCAGCTACCGCCACGGTATATTCGCTATAAAGTAGATATGACGTTTTATCTAGCACAAAATGAGCGGCAGCAAATGGAAATGAATACGGTGAAAGCAATAAATAAAGCAATAAAGTTTTTAGCTGGGATGGAAAATAAATAATTCGAAGATTTGGGTGGCAGTCCTCCAGCCACATTCCGGCACATGAGTCGTCTGCTGCGGCTGCTCCCTTCCAGGTCTGACCGGGTTAACAGAGTATCATTGCGGAGGGACCAAAGGACCACCATTGAAACTCGCCTGAAAAAAGCATCTCCCTCTGCTCAGGCGGCAGCATTATGTCAAAACTAATCGAAGATGCAAGCCGCATCCTCGATTTCTAAGAAATTAACCTTTAATTTTTGAATTTTTCTTCCGCAATGGCATTCGCCACGACATTAGTGGCGAAATTTTGTTCATCAGCCCTGGTATATATCTCTTCCAATGTTTGCCCTATCTTTTCCAGGTGGCTGCGTAGCGCTTCTGATGAACTGAGCATTTTTTGATGATAGATGTCGATGATGCCACCGGCATTGATCACATAATCAGGGGCGTACAAAATGCCTTTATCTTTAAGCGTTTCCCCTATTTTCTCGTTTGCCAACTGGTTATTTGCCGCCCCGGCGATGACTTTAGCCTGAATCTTGTGCACAGAATTGTCATTTATAATGGCCCCCATAGCGCATGGCGCCACGACATGCACATCTAGCGCAAGTATCTCTTGTGGAGACACTACAGTAGCATTAAACAATTGCTGAGCTTTGAGCATATTTTCGGGATAGATATCCGTAACAAATAACTCGGCACCTTGAGCATGTAAGTGTTCGGCTAAACGATACCCCACATGGCCTAGGCCCTGAATAGCGACCTTGATACCTTTTAGCCCGCAGCCATATTTATATTTGACTGAAGCTTGTAAACCAATAAACACACCATAAGCGGTTGAGGGCGCTGGATTGCCATCGGCTTCCCCCCCATCAAAACGATACTTAGCTTTAGTACCTGAAATATAAGACGACTCTTGTGCCATAACTTTCAGATCGTCTACGGACATTCCGGAGTCTTCTGCACTTATATACTGTCCACCGAGGCTTTGTACAAATCGTCCCATAGCACGCATCATCTCGGGTGTTTTTGCCGTTCTGGGATCACCTATAATAACAGCTTTCCCTCCCCCCTGATTTAGATTGGCCAAAGCGGCTTTGTAAGTCATACCTTTGGACAAGCGCAACACATCATTTAATGCCTCATCACTAGAGACATAAGGCCACATTCTGCAACCGCCCAAGGCGGGACCCAGATGACTATTATGCACCGCGATAATCGCTTTTAAGCCTGAGGCCTTATCATGGCAAAAAGCAACGTGTTCATGTTCATCAAATTCAATATGGTCAAAAACGGACATTTAATAGTTCTCTGGATAGGTATTGAGTTACAAAAAGATATACTAGCTCAGTCATGGGAGGACATGCCTTGCGATGTTTATAGGAAAAAATGTTACACGCAACGAAGCATTCGTCTCATTGCTCCAATATAGGATAAATATCCTAGTTTCTTTGCTTGAAAATGATAAGGTTTTTAAGCATGCTACTCACAAAATTTTTTCTACAGCATTAATTGAATCAGAATTATGAAACTTGATAAGTTTGACCGTGAAATACTAAGAGTGATGCAAAGGGACGCAACTGTCTCTATGGCTGAATTAAGCCAGCAGGTCGGCTTGTCCCATACCCCTTGCTGGCGCCGGGTGAAAAGAATGGAGGCCGATGGCATAATTATGCAAAAAGTCACCCTGCTCAACAGCAAAAAGCTCAATCTAGGTGTATCAGTTTTTATTTATGTGACGTTAAAAAATCATGATGGCGAATCCCTCAACGACTTCGAAAAGGCCGTGCAGAGTATTGATGAAATAGTTGAATGTCATACCACCAGTGGTGAAAAAGACTATTTATTAAAAGTTATAGTTGAGAGTATCGAAGAATACGAACAATTGCTTAAATCCAAGCTGACAAATCTGCCATTGGTCGATCACTTAAGCTCTACCTTTGCCCTCAAGCAAGTCAAAAACACCACCGAGTTACCCATTAAAAATCAGTAGCAGCTATGCCACTCATGATGCTGGCAGACCAGATCATGAGTGACATAAATCACCGTCACTAATAATCTCATCGCCAACTCAGATTCAGCTAACAGCGTCTATTTGATTTTCTGGCTTGGCCAGGATAAAGGCTTCCAGTTTATTGCAATTTTCTGCAATTTTTCTAATCAATGGATATTTTTCCATATCCACATCAAATCGTATTGCACTATAAACTTGGGGGACTAAACATACGTCCGCCAAGGTCAAATCAAAGCCAAAGCAGTAGTCACCTGCGGTATTTGCCAAGCGTTTTTCCAAGCTTGCAAAGCCCACTTCTATCCAATGCTTCGCCCATTCACTCTGACGCGGCGCAGGACAATCCATTTCATTTACGAGGTATTGCATCACCCGCAGATTACCAAGGGGCTGCATATCGCAGGCAATATCATAAGCTACGGTGCGCACCCTGGCGCGCAACTGCCTATGCTGGGGTATAAGTTGTTTGGGCCCCTCATGGCTTTCATCCAGGTATTCGATGATCGCCAAAGACTGATTCAAAATAATATCACTGTCCTCATCAACTAAAGTGGGAACCAGTTCACTGGGATTAAGGCGCTGGTAATTAGCATGATGCTGTTGCCCCCCATCTTTAACCAGGTGTACGGGAATATATTCGTACGCCACTTGTTTCAAATTCAAGGCTATCCTGACCCGGTAGCTGGCGGTAGAACGCCAATATCCATAAAGTTTCATGCTTATAATTCCTCGTTTTTGCCATTGCTGGTCATTAGGTCAATCAAACTTTAATAACGTGCTGATCAATGGTGCCAAAGATACTTTGACCGTCCTGGTCGAGCATTTTGATGCTTACCCGATCACCAAATTTCATAAAATTAGTACTTGGTTTACCGTCACGGATAGTCTCGATCATGCGTACCTCTGCGATACAGGAATAGCCCACGCCGCCCTCTTCTATGGCAGTACCATATTCTGTACCTTGTTTATTCGATACTGTACCCGAGCCGATTATCGTACCCGCACCTAAATTACGGCTTTTTGACGCATGACTGATCAACTGGGCAAAGTTAAATGTCATATCTTCACCAGCCTGTGGTTGCCCAAAACGTTTACCGTTGTAATCTGTCATCAGGGGTAAACATAATTTAGCATCTTGCCAATGATCGGCCAGTTCGTCTGGCGTTACCGCGACAGGGGAAAATGCCGAAGCCGGTTTTGACTGCAAAAAACCAAATCCCTTACCCAGTTCCTGAGGGATCAAGCCACGTAAGGAGACGTCATTAACCAGCATCAGCAAACGTATATGTTGGGCGGCATCATCTACCGCAGTAGACATAGGTACATCGTCCGTCACTATGGCTATTTCACTTTCAAAATCTATGCCCCACTCGTCACTTGGTAAACGAATATCGTCACAAGGACCAATGAAATCGTCCGATCCCCCCTGATACATCAGTGGGTCTGTCCAGAAACTAACAGGCATCTCTGCGCCTCTGGCTTTTCTGACCAGTTCAACATGGTTGACATAGGCGCTGCCATCTAGCCATTGATAAGCACGTGGCAAAGGAGAGCTGCATTTTTTAGCATCAAAAGGAAATGCCGAGGTTATCTGGCTATCGTTTAGTTGCTGGTAAACGATAGCCAACTGAGGCGATAACGCCAGCCAATCATCGAGGGCTGCTTGCATGGTTGCAGCTATATCTGGCACCGTCACAGCCTGTGTTAAATCCCGACTGACCACAACTAATTGGCCGTCCCGTGTTTCATTTTTTAATGTTGCTAATTTCATTTAATGCTCTTATTCAAGGTGAAAAGTATTCTATATTTAATCTGGTAATCGTTCAGTGCCAACTATTGGCCTACCCGGTATTTTACACGATTAAAGCCTTATCATAAATATCTAGGATATCCCAAGTATCCATCCTCACCGCAACCTCATAGGTATAGGTCTTTTTATGCTATTGCCCAGCCTCAAAGGCCTTTAAATGTCTGTCATAAACAAAACCTACCAGATCAAAACCCTTACCCCTTTAATATTATCCCAACTGAAAAAGTCCCCATAAGGATAAAATCATACATGGTCGTAATAATCGTCATTGTGTTTAAAGCTGCGTTTATTGCCCCAGCATCACTTTAACGTTACAAACCACAAACTGCAGGGGCACAAAGGCGAGCATATTGGTGGTTATGGTTGTCGCATATTAATGAGAGTGCAGTATTAATGTATTAATG
>Ga0307489_10000074_pt1 | contig 48778 bp, 40 predicted proteins | sample SB12metaG_FD_202247 | JGI IMG/M metagenome (GOLD analysis project Ga0307489, IMG submission 202247) | Sea-ice brine microbial communities from Beaufort Sea near Barrow, Alaska, United States - SB 1.2 | ecosystem: Environmental > Aquatic > Marine > Coastal | place: USA: Alaska | collected... | reverse complement strand
TCTATCGTCGCCGCTGTGCGCGAAGGTCGCACCGTTTATGACAATATCAAGAAAGTCATCAGCTGGACACTCCCCACCAATGCAGGTGAAGCCATGACGATAATCGTAGCCTTACTTTTGGGCATGACGCTGCCCGTTACCGCCATTCAAATCCTTTGGGTCAACCTCATTACCGCTATCACCCTTGGCGTTGCACTAGCCTTTGAACCCACCGAAGAAAATACCATGCGTCGCCCGCCTCGCTCCCGTCAAGAGCCACTACTAACTCATGATTTGATCTGGCATATTATACTAGTATCCTTTTTGTTCCTCTGTGGCGTATTTGGTACTTACCATTACGCCATCGACCAGCAATATTCTGTTGATCTCGCTCGGACTATCGCCCTCAATACCCTGGTGGTGATGGAAATCTTCCACCTGTTTTTCATCCGTAATATCTACTCCACCTCGCTGACCTTTAAAGCGTTACGGGGCACTAAAATAGTCTGGTCCGTGGTCATTACTGTAACGGCCGCACAGTTGGCCATCACCTACCTGGCGCCGCTGCAATCTATTTTTGCTACAGTTGCCATTCCATTGTGGGACGGTGTATTGATCCTGTCTGTCGGTGTCGCGTTATTCATTATCATTGAAGTAGAAAAGCAAGCTCGACTGGCATTTAAGCGCATGAAAAGCAGGTAATGTTAGATCTATACTTTATTCACCCTGCCCCTTTATTATGAGCGCAATGCACAGATCACATTCGATGCAAACTATTGACAGTAACCTGTCATTCTCTATGGTGTAGGTGAGCTGTGTGGTGAGAAAAAATTTCTAGTTAAAATTTATTACCCACCACTATGGAAGTGGCAGCTAGCAATAGAACTCAGCCTCGGCATAATAAGTGCTTCGCGGTTGCCCATAGGCCAAAAACCGCAGATAAAGCCGTTGTCGACGAGAAGGTGAGGCGCTATCACACTACCTGCCCAGCAACCCAGCCTGAGCTCCAGGCCCACTGGAAGTTGTAGCCCCCCAGCCAACCGCTGACATCCATCACTTCGCCGATAAAATACAAACCTTCGACGTCTTTGGCCATCATGGTTTTTGAAGATAACTGATCCGTATCTACCCCCCCAAGAGTGACCTCAGCGGTGCGGTAGCCTTCAGTGCCATTGGGCTTGAGTTGCCATTGGTGAAAGGCCCGAGCCACTTCACTGAGTTGCTTACCCTGATACTGTTTTAACGGCTTATTAGTTACTCCCAAATAAGGCAGCGCGGCTTGCACATAGCGTTTAGGGTAATGGGCTCCAAGAGCAGTACTGAGCAATACTTCCGGCTGGTTTTGCAAGGCCTGTTCTAGCTCGGCCAACAAATCGCCATGGGGGAACAGATCAAACTCTACCGCTTCACCGGGTTGCCAAAATGAGGATATTTGTAATACCGCTGGACCACTTAAGCCCCTGTGGGTAAAGAGGATGCTCTCATTAAAGCTGGTATGGTTGCAGCTGGCGTTGGCATCCAGGGAAATACCGCTTAGCTCGGCCAATACGCTTTTGTCCTGCTCGTGAAGGGTAAAAGGAACCAGTCCGGCCCGGGTAGGTTTTATAGTGAGGCCAAATTGTTCGGCAAGTTTGTAACCAAAAGGGCTGGCCCCCAGTTTGGGGATCGACAGCCCACCGGTAGCTACCACCAATGACTCACAGCTGTATTGCCCCTTGCTGGTTTGCAAGGTGTAACCGCTAGCGGTTTTTTCAACACTGAGTATTTCGCACTGGCTGGTGACAGTAGCACCGACCTTTTGGCATTCGCTGAACAGCATATTGAGAATATCTTTGGCGCTGTTATCACAAAACAGCTGGCCTAAGGCTTTTTCGTGATAGGCGATGCCATATTCGCTGACAAGGCCAACAAAATCCCATGGTGTGTAGCGGCTCAGCGCAGATTTGCAAAAGTGTTTGTTATCACACAAAAAATTCTCAGGAGAGGTGTACATGTTGGTGAAATTGCAACGCCCGCCACCGGACATCAAAATTTTACCCCCTATGCGTTTGGCGTGATCCAGCACGGCCACACTGCGCCCCCGCTTGCCAGCCTGGGCAGCACAAAACAAACCGGCCGCACCGGCCCCTAATACGATGACATCTAGTTTTTTCAACAACCTACACCACAACATCTGCAAAAATTACTCTGATTATAAGGGAATTTTCGTAGGATTACTTCGCTCGGCGACTGCCCTAAGGGTTTTAATAGTGATTGCAGGGGAGCGGGTGCTAATCCCGCTTCTTTTTTACTTAATTTGTCAGATAATATCGATGCTGCCAGTTGGCTTTTGTGTTTCTGCAGTTCACGAATTTTTTGCGCAATGAAGCCTTCTACCACTAACTTATACCCACGTTAATTGGCTTTGGATATCCTCGTATTCATTGAAGCTTCACCGTTGTTGACTGCTCTCACTTATCTCTGTTACCAACCGCTACTCACTTGGTACGTCTGAGCTTATGGGGCCGAGTTCCTTTGCCCCATAGCTGTAACACCAATAACTTTAGATAAACACCCAGCTGATAAGTCCTAATTATCAAATATATTCGCGTATAGTATTGGAAATTGCGGGTTGCCTCAGGCTTAAAAAACGCCCCACATACAAAATCGTCGTTCTCTCAAATAAGACCCATTATTTGGCAGTTTTACTTTTGGTTCCAGCGGGATCGCTGAATGAATTGGTGTCACAAGAACGTGAAAAAATTAACGACTTTATTTTTTATCGGTGATTGGCAAGTTACCCCATCCACTAATAGCCTGCGTTGCGGGAATAACATCAAGCAACTTGAGCCCAAGGCCATGGATGTATTATTGTTATTGTGTCAACAAGTGGATGTGGTCCTCAGTATCGAAGAGATTGCCAATCAGTGTTGGGGTAATACGAATATTGGTGACAACCCGGTACACAAAGCCATCAATCAACTACGTAAAGCCTTTGACGATAAACCCAGCGCCCCAAAATACATTGAAACCATTCGCAAACGGGGCTATCGCATAATTGCCCAGCTTAACTTTCCCTTGGATGATGACAGCAAAGCTGTGCAAAGCGATTGGCAGGGTAATTCCCCCTTTCCCGGTTTACGAGCCTTTGAACCCGGTGATACCCAGGTCTTTTTTGGCCGTAATCAGCAAATCGCCACCTTGCTTATACGTATTTCGTCCCAGGTCACTTTTGGCCGGGCCTTTTGTTTGATATTAGGCCCCAGCGGCAGCGGCAAATCATCGTTAGTCAATGCCGGTGTACTGCCCAGGTTATTACACCACAACGGTTACGACGGTATAGGCGTGTGCGCTTATACCAGTCTGGACTTTGCCGATGTCAGCCATGGCCGGCTATTTATCGATTTAGCCTCAGCGCTACTCGACTGGGAGTATGACGAGCGACCGGTTTTTACCGGCTTAAGTGCCGATATACTGGCTCACAAACTGCAAATCAATAGCCAGGAGGTGATAACCCTCTGCCAACAGGTCCTAAACAAGGCCATTAGCCCCTTTGCCAGGCCACATTTTTTCCTGTTTATTGACCGTCTGGAAGTCCTGCTGTCATCTCCTCTTTTCAGTGATGAAGAACGGCTATTATTTTTACAGATCGTTGAAACCCTTGCCATCTCTGGCTGCATTATGGTGTTTAGCGCCTGTCGCAATGACTTTTACCCCCTGATGATCGATCAACCCAGTCTAATGGCTGGTAAAAGCAATGGCGCCCATTTTGATTTAATGTCACCGCAGCGCACTGAGCTGATGCAAATGATCCGTTTACCGGCAGTGGCTGCCAATCTAAGCTGGTCAAAAGATCTACAAAGCGACAGACCACTGGATGAAATTTTATGTAGCGAGGCCGCCAAAAACCCTGATTCACTGCCCATGCTGCAATACACCCTGCAAGAATTGTATGTCCAACGCAGCGACAATAACGAGCTTCAATTCTCGGTGTATCAGGAATTAGGCGGTATCGAAGGGGCTATCGGTAAAAAAGCCGAAAGAGTTTATCAACTGCTTGCTGCCTGCCAGCAAGGTCAATTAGCCTATGTATTGTCGTTATTGGTCACCCTAAGCCCGGATGGCGAAACCATAACCAGTCGCGCAGCCCGCTGGTCGCGACTGAACACGCCAGGCCAGACAAAATTTGTCCAGGCCATGGTAAACAATCGTTTGTTTGTGTCGCATTTGCAAAATGATGAGGCCTATTTTAGCCTGGCCCACGAGGCATTATTGCGCCGTTGGCCCAGAGCAAGCAAGTGGATAGCAGCTCATCGAGAGAGCCTGGAGATTAAAAGTCGTTTACAACGGGTAACCAAAAGTTGGATAAACGAAGGCAAAAATCCATCCTATTTATTGACTCAAGGCAAACCCTTGCAAGAAGCCCAGAGCCTAAAGGGCAGTACCGAGTTTACCCTGGACAGAGATGAACACGCCTTAATCGCAGCCTCCCAACAACGGGGCAATCGCAAACGCTGGTTAACCCGCGCCACTATTAGTCTGTTATGCGTATTAACCTTTACTGCGGTACTGATGAGTATAAAAAGCCAACAAGCCGAAGCCTTTGCTCAGCAAAAACGCCTCGATGCCGAAAGCCTGCTGGGTTTTATGGTGGGAGATTTCGCCGATAAACTACGCAGCGTAAAACGCATGGATCTGCTCGATGGGATCAGCAATAAAGCGCTGGAATATTTTACTCATCAGGATAACCAACAGGCAGGACAATCATTCTTCTCCTTGTCTGACCCTTATCTCAACTTCCAAACCCGTTTTCAACATGCCAAAACGTTAGGGGCTATAGGCGAGGTAGCCTATTCTCGTGCTAAAAACGATGAAGCAAAGCAAGCCTTTGCTTCTGCCAAATTGATATTGGAAAAGCTTTACGGCGAAGAGGCTGACAATCTTCAATTGCTAAAAACCTTGGGTGCCAATGCTTTTTGGTTAGGGCAACTGGCAATTGATAAAGCCACTTTAAATGAAGCTAAGGTGTTCTTTGAACTGTATCTTAAGTACAGCCAAGCTATGATTCAATTAGCGCCTGATGATAAAGACGCATTATGGGAACTCTCATATGCTTATCTAGCCATAGGCAGCGTTAATAGCAAGTTACAGCACGTCAGTGATGCTAAATTAGCTTTCGAGGGCGCACTAGCTATTCAATATACGATCACTAAGTCTCTACCTAAAGATGACATCGCTAATTCGTATACTGTAAATACCCTGGAATGGCTGGCAGAAACCCAAGAGCAATTAGGCCATTTACAACAAGCCGTCCAAACCAGACAAAAGGGGCAAGCTGCTCTTTCTGCCTTTCTAAGGGTTCATAAGGATAATGGTGACCTATTAGAAAGTCTGGCCTATTCCTATTTTAATAACGCCAACATACAATATTATATGAGCGATTATATCGTCGCTAATCAGTCAATATTGTCAGCCATGACTCACCTTAATACTTTGTTAGGGCAGGACCCCTCCAATCAGGTATGGCGATCCCAGTTACTCAGTGCTGAGGCCTTTCAACTTTATCTGGCTAAATTAAATAATAGTGAATCCTCAGGTTCGCCTATCAATCTTGCAGATTTTAAAAATCTGCTAAACAAAGCTGAAAAATCGTCATCTTCCTTAGCCATTATAATAAAAACTTATCAAATAAGTGGCCGCTGGAATATGGCACAACGTGCCATCAATTTAGCAAAGCCCAAGATGGCGGATCTGGTCAGCGAAAAAGATAAAAATAGTAAATTACTCTCTGCTTTAGCCAATATTTATCTCAGCGAAGCTAAACAGGCAGTAAATTACCAGATTTCAAATAAAAGCAACATCAAACTTAATGCCTGTCAGCAAGCGATTTCGATATTACAGCCTGTTATCACTCTCAATAGCAGCTATGAGTTATTGCTGCCTTATGTACAAGCAAAAGATTGCTTGGGCCATATAAGTTCAATACGGGATTTTGTAAATAAGTTAGAAAAAATGCAAATACATAACTACCAATTTTAATCTCTTAACCACCAACAACAAGCGTAAATAGGTTTCCATCAATTCAAACTACTCAAACTCGTGTTAGCACAATAAAACAGTGAAAATATCGTACAGTTTTATAATTCACAGACTGACCTGTGGTAAAAAATATCACCTTGACCTTTACTACATCAGACATGGCTATTTTTACTCTGGATACCGGTGTTGATTTAGAGCCCTATGTATTCAAAAGCTTTGCTTGATGAGAGCCCGGCCTTATACCAATCCGTATTAATAAGTACCCACTGAGAATACGTCCAGCGGTTTGAGCAAGGCGCCGTTATGCAGGAATAGCTATTTTCTTTCAAAAAGCGATATCGCAGATAAAATACGCTGGTACATTCCCTTTGGGCGAGTTTTACTAACACGGATTGGTATTAGTCTGTATGGCATACGTAGATTTAAATCCCGTTCGCCCCATGATGGAAAAACCCCGGAAACCTCCGCCCATACCAGTATTAAAAACGTGCAGTGGCGGTAAAGTACAAACACCGCCAACCTGGCACACTCATGCCCTTTGTTGGCAACCCTAGGCAACATATTCCCCTTACTAGTCGATACCACAGCCCGCTGCATTCGTGAAGATAAAGCGGGGTATATTGATAACAGTCAAAGTCCTATTTTTGAGCAAGTTTGAAAAACACTTTTTTTATGCCCCAAGAGCAGAACTAAAGATAAGTCAATTCAAAATTCACACCTGCCACCAACGCATGCGCTATGGGCAAAGCCAAAGCACTACTCAAAAAAGTATAAATCACATCCAAACAACGATAATACTAACAAGCAACGCATATATTGAAAAATGACGGGAGAACTGTTGAGACCCTAATCGTAAGCAGTCTTGGTCACTAACACTTCCCAAACGCTGATGATCACATGCCAGGGTGTTTTTTACGCTTCAGGCCCCAATTATTGATTTCCTCCCCCTCACGACCGTGAATAACACCCTATGACTGCCTAGCCAATAACATCCCCCCACACTTGATTTATATAAATACCCATTAAAAAACAATAATTTACAATCAGAAGGATAGCAGAAGGTTAAGGTGCTTTTTTTTCAGTATGATAGCTGACATAAACTTGCCACCATCGAAGTTCTAAGGGAATAGACATGTCAAAACTTAATACTGACATCCACAAAAATAACGAGTCCATTTCGATGCTTGAGAAATTATCCATCCCCTTGGCAAATAAAAAAATGGGTACCTTTACCGGCATGGTTGATGTGATTGCCGAAGGTATTTTTATAGTCAATGGCCAGGGGGTTATTGAGTTTATCAATCCCCTGGCAGCCAAATTTTTTGGTGCCCCAAAAGAATCGTTAGTTGGGCAAAAATTCTTTCATTTCTTACACAGCCGCTATCGTGATCAATATGAGTCTGTTTTTGTAAAACAACAAGGCAATCATCAATTGCCGGTTAATGATGGACCCAAGGAAGTATTAATCGATCGCAAGGACGGTACCTGGCTTGAAGCGGATTTATCCGTTTCTTGTTTACCTCAGTTACTCACAGGCACCCGTAGTACTTTGATGATTGGGGTATTACATAACCTGACAAAACATAAAGCCGAATACAGCGAACTGCGCAGACTGGCCAGCACGGATCATTTAACGGGTTTGGCAAATCGTTATAATCTGCAAAAAACCCTGACTAAAAGATGGAATGAAGGTATTGCCAGTACCCAGCCTATTAGCTTTGTCCTGATCGACGTAGACTATTTCAAAAACTTCAATGATCAGTTTGGTCATGTCAACGGCGATAAGTGTTTACAACAAATCGCACGCACCATTAAAGCCTGTTTACCCACAGAAGATAGCCTGGCTGCACGCTATGGCGGTGAAGAGTTTGCGGTGATTTTACCCCGCTGTCATACAGCTAATGCCGAAGTCGTCGCCAGACACATCCAGCAGCAAATCAATCTCCTCGATTTTAGCAACTTAGGCTTGCCCCCAACCTTTAGAGTCAGTGTCAGTCAGGGTATTGCCTGTGAGAAAAGTGGCCAATACCGCACACCTGAGGCACTTATTTGTGCAGCCGATACGGCCTTATATCGCGCAAAATCAGATGGCAGAAACCGCATCACTCTAAGCCAGTAGTAAAGCCAGCATCGGTTGTGGGGCAGCGGCTTTGTGCCTCAGCCTTAAAGGCCATACCAAGCAGATAGCCTCCACTCGTAGAAACCACCAGGGTTACCTTGCCAATAACATTATCGCTAATAAGAATAACGCCTGATAAACAGCATGTTACAATCAGAATGACAGCTAAAGGTTAAGATGGTATTTTTTATATATAGTGTTTAGTATCAACTTGCAGCCAAATACAGTCTCGAAAGGAATCCCTATGTCAAAACCTCATGCAGACAAACACAGCAACCAAAAAAATCATGAGAACATTGCTATGTTTGACGGATTACCGGCACCCCTGTTAAATAAAAAAATGAGTGACTTTGCTAATATGGTTAACGTCATTGCCGAAGGCATTTTTATCGTCAATCCCCAGGGGGTTATCGAGATAATCAACCCCTTGGCTGCTACGTTTTTTGGCGCCCCCCAGGAATCGTTAGTCGGGCAAAAATGGTTTTATTTCTTACACCACGGCTATCGTAAAGACTACCAGGATCTCTGTCTCAATCTCAGTTTACAGAATGCCACCAAGTTGCCGGTTAATCATGGTCCCAAGGAAGTATTATTCAATCGCGTCGACGGCACTTGGCTGGAAGCGGATTTGTCTATCTCCTGTTTACCCCAGTCGCTTACAGGCAGCACGCCTTTGATGATTGGGGTATTGCATGACTTGGCCAAACATAAGGCCGAATACAGCGAGCTGCGCAAACTGGCCCGTGCAGACCTTTTAACCGGTTTGGCAAATCCATATAATCTGGTACAAACCCTCAACAAAACTAAATGAAATCGTTACCAGTACAGAGCCTATTAGGCTCGTCTTGCTATACCTTAATTATTTCAAATACGTCCATAATCAGTTTCGTTAGGTCAACAGTGACAAGTATTTGTAACAAATCTCCCTTACCATTTAAGCCAGCTTGTCCTGGGCCACTGGCCAGGCGCCAAGGCGCCAAGGCCAATACAGCACGTATTTGTGCCGCCTATAAAGCATTGTATAGGTCAAATCAGATGGCAGAAAACGTCTCAATCCGGACCGGTAGTAATACCATATACTATAGAACAGTGGTTTTGTGCCCCCTGGTGGTTAAAGCATCCAGGGGGCGCGCAAGTCTTAAAATCCCATACCAAACAGGTGTCCCACTCCCGTAGAAACCACCATGGCCAAAGCTCCCCAAAACACCACCCGGGCAGCGCCTTTGCGTTTAGATGCACCGCCAACATGAGCTGACACCATACCCAGCACCACCAAAGCTAACAATGAGATAACCCCGACACCGGGGATCAGCATCACATCACTAAATAATACTATCCCCAGTAATGGCAATAATGCTCCCACGGAAAACGACAAAGCTGAAAATAATGCCGCCTGTAAGGGCTGACCCTGGGCGAGGTCGGTTATGCCCAATTCATCCCTGGCGTGACTGCCGATGGCATCGGCTGCCATTAGTTGCTTGGCGACCTGGGCAGCCAGATTTTTATCTAAACCACGATGGTGATAAATAGTAGCCAGTTCTTGCTCTTCCTCGGCCCAATTTTCTTCGATGTGACTCATCTCCAAAGCCAATTCAGCTTGTTCGATATCGGTTTGCGAACTGACAGACACATATTCGCCGGCGGCCATAGACATGGCGCCGGCAACCAGACCAGCGGCACCAATTAAGAGTAGGTTATCCGTTGCTATATTGGCTGATGCTACCCCGACAACTAAACTGGCGGTCGACACTATGCCATCGTTAGCACCCAACACTACCGCCCGGATCCAGCCGATACGATCGGCTTTGTGTTCGTGATTATAATCCGTCATTTTCAATAGCATCGAGCATAGTCTGGGCGTCACTGACGTCAAACTTACCCGCTGCTTCCACATTCAGTATTTTCACTATTTTATTATCCACCACCATGGCATAACGTCTGGAACGTACACCGCCAAAAGTGGCCGTTTGTACATCCAGGCCAATCGCTTGGGTAAACTCACCACCACCGTCAGCCAACAGGGTGATCTGCTCAGCATTTTGAGTCTTTGCCCAAGCTTCCATGACAAAAGCATCATTAACAGACAGACAAATAATGCTGTCTATGCCTGTGCCTTGCAGCTTGTCGGCCAGGGCAATATAGCCTGGCAAGTGGGCATTGGAACAGGTGGGCGTAAAAGCGCCGGGAACAGCAAACAACACCACCCTTTTACCGGCAAACAAATCATCTGTAGTGGGGTTACTGCCGTGGCCATCCTGGCGCAAGCTAAACGTTATATCGGGTAAACTATCATTGACATTAAGCATTGTGATTCCAAGAGGTTAAATCAGTTAAAGACTAATAAGGTAAACATCAAAACGATGTTTTTTACTGCTAATCGACATATTTGGTACTTTGTTGGCCAAAAAAGGGGCATGGTCCGGTCGTTTGACCACTACCCGTTTACTGGCCAGAGCCAGGGCCGGAGCCAGCAATTTATCCGCATCTTCATCCGGGCCCAATAACTGCTGAAAAATACGCATCTCCTTTTTTACCAGGGCCGATTTTTTACGATGGGGAAACATAGGGTCCAAGTAAATCACTTCGGGTTGCTCGCCCGGCCAATTGGCCAGCAACGCATAACTTACACCATGATAGAGCGCCATGCGTTGTGGCAACCAGCGGCTTAACTCTCCATCGCGCGCCGCCCGTTGCAAGCCATCACTGAGCAGAGCCGCCACAACAGCAGAGCGCTCAATCATATCCACCGTGCAGCCGCTGTTAGCCAGCACAAAGGCGTCCCGCCCCAGTCCTGCGGTGGCATCCAGTACCCGCAGCGGCCCATGCCCTTTGAGGCCCACCGCTTTGATGATAGCTTCTTTTTTTCCACCATGTAATCGCCTGTAGGTCAGGGCATCAGAGGTGAAATCCACCACCACTGCCCCCACTTTTGGCTCATCCAGTTGCTTCAATTCTAGACGGGAGGTGTGCTGTATTAAAGCCAGGCCTGAGTCCGCTGCGCTAGCATAAGGCAATTGCCACTTTTGGGCCACCTCCCTAGCCCTAGCGATACACTCATCACTGGCACTCGCTGGCGTGGTCACCACCAGAGAGGATATTAACTCAGCGTGTTCAGGCGTGTCCATATTGTTCCTTGTGCCCTAACCAGCGATTGATGATCCCCTGGGCATTGCCAGGATAAGATTGCCACAGATGCTCGGCCATATTTTGTACTTGTGGGATCAGTTCGGCATCGCGCACCAGATCGGCAATGCGCATATCCGCCAAACCCGTTTGTTTGGTGCCTAGCAGTTCTCCCGGCCCGCGTATTTCCAGGTCTTGCTGGGCAATATAAAAGCCGTCATGGGAATGACGCAACACCGATAGACGTTTGCTGGCGGTTTTTGATAACGGGCTTTGATACATCAATACGCAGTGGCTTTCCACCGAGCCTCGCCCGACCCTACCACGCAATTGGTGCAACTGGGCCAGGCCCAGCCGCTCCGGGTTTTCGATGATCATCAAACTGGCATTGGGCACATCTACCCCGACTTCTATCACTGTTGTCGCCACCAGCAAATCTATGGCACCAGCTTTAAAATCTTGCATAAGTTTCTGTTTTTCTGCAGATTTTAAGCGCCCATGTACCAAGCCAACTTTAAGTTCAGGCAAAGCAGTAGTCAATGCTATGGCGGTGTCTTGTGCCGCCTGGGATTGCAATACTTCTGATTCTTCTATCAGGGTGCATACCCAATACGTTTGCCGTCCCTGCTCGGCGCTCGCCTTACTGACCCGTTCAATCACCTCTGCTCTGCGGGTGTCTGGCAGCACCACAGTGGTCACCGGGGTTCGCCCGGGGGGAAGTTCATCAATGACTGAAGTATCCAGATCCGCATAGGCAGTCATGGCCAGTGTACGGGGGATGGGCGTGGCGGTCATAATCAATTGATGGGGAAAAGCGCCTTGCTGCAGGCCCTTTTCACGCAATGCCAGGCGTTGATGTACGCCAAATCTGTGTTGTTCATCCACAATCACTAAGCCCAGAGCCTGATAACTTACCGCATCTTGAAATACGGCATGAGTGCCCACCAATAATTGTAATTCGCCACTGGCCAGGCGTGTCAGGGTCTGTTCTCTGATCTTGCCTTTTAACTTGCCTGCTAACCAGCCAACCTCAATACCCAGCGGGCCAAACCAGCTTTGGAAGTTGACCATATGTTGCTCTGCCAACAACTCGGTGGGCGCCATTAACACCACCTGATAACCGGCACCTATAGCCGAAAGTGCGGCCATCGCTGCCACCAGAGTTTTCCCTGACCCCACATCCCCCTGTACCAGACGCATCATGGGTGTGGCTTGTTGCATATCCTGTTGAATATCCTGGATCACTCGCTGCTGAGCGCCAGTCAACTGAAACGGCAAACTGTCCAGCAGGCGCTGCAACAGTTCTGTTTTAGGCATGATGCTAAAACCAGGTTGCTGACGGTTTTGTTGGCGCACCTTAAGCACACTCAAATGATGGGCCAGTAATTCTTCCAACACCAGACGACGTTGGGCGGGATGCTTTCCTTGTTCAAGTAATACCAGAGTCACATCCGGCGGTGGCCGATGCACCAGGTTTAAGGCATCAATCAAGCTGATTTGCTGCTGATACAAACCATCAGGTAACAGTTCTGCCAAGCCGCCCTGGGCAAGCAGCAACAAAGCTTGTTCAGTCAGATTACGCAGGGTGATTTGTTTTATCCCTTCAGTGGCCGAATAAACCGGCGTTAACGATTCGGCCAGGTTGACCGCAGACTCAGGGTTGATGATCTTATATTCGGGGTGCATGATCTCCAGACCAAACTTGCCTGAGCGCACCTCACCAAAACAGCGAATATGGGCACCGACTTCCAGACTGTTTTTTTGCGCTGCCGAGAAATGAAAAAAGCGTAAAGTCACCGTACCTGTGCCGTCACTAATACGGGCCACCAGCATGCGTTTGCGACCAAATTGCACATCACAGGACATCACCTCCCCCTGCACACTGGTATGCAGATGGGGTATCAATTCGCCTATGGGGTAAACCCGGGTGCGATCTTCGTAGCGATAAGGTAAATGAAACAGCAAGTCCTGAATGTTGACCAAACCCAGCTTCAAAAGCTTTTCAGCAACCTTACTACCGACCCCTTTGAGCTCAGTTATGGGGGTATGGGCTAATCCGCGCATCGTGTATAAACCAGTCCTTGAAAATTAAGTGTGATCGCACGCTTCTGGAAAAGCACACGCCAGGCAATATGAGTATACGCGACGAATTAGCCTTAAGGGCCAATAAATAGCAGCTAAGTAACTGAATAGTATGCCCAACTAACATCAAAAAAATATTTTACCTCTGATAAATCCTTCCCGGCGACAAGCATACTGGGTAAGCCGATCCCACATAGTTCAAGCTCACCCTGCCTGACCCAACCGGGCGTATCCTGATAAGCCAGATTAATACTGGGTGTGCTTTCTTACAGGCTATATCTGTTGACTCCTGGGCAAGGGCGTTCAAAGCGCGGTTCTCGGTTATGCCTGAACAGGCGGATTATTGCGTCAATTCATTGAGCTTACGCATGCCTTTTTTGGTCATCTGCATTTGCTGCCACCAGCTGGCGTCGGCGACTATCATACCGTTGGCATCAATATGGGGATAGGCTATACCTTTGCGCTCGCACACCTTGTGCAATACCGGAAAGCCCCCTTCAAATAACATACGCTGGCATTGTTGTTCACTTAAGTGAACCTCATCATACATACCAGCCAGCTTGCGCTGGCGCTGGGCTTCGTATAACACCACCGCTGCCGCCACAGACACATTTAACGATTGCACCATACCAACCATGGGCACCAGGATATTATTATCTGCCAGGGCGATGGCTTGTTTGGTGGCACCGTATTTTTCCTGTCCCAGGATAATAGCCGTGGGCAAGGTGTAATCAATGTCGCGAAAATCCACTGAGTCGGGAGATAAATGCGTTACCAGCACTTGCATCTTCTGCTCTTTAAAGTGGCTGACAGCCTCTTCTATAGTGCTATGAATATCGGTATAGACCCAATTTTGGCTACCCATAGCTGTACTTTTACGTAGTTTGGCTTGTTTATCCCACACTGCATGCACCCGGTGTACACCAACAGCGTCACAACTGCGCACGACAGCAGACACATTGTGCGGCTTATGCACCTGCTCCATACACACAGTCAAACTGGGCTGACGGGTGCTGAGTAATTTTCGAATGCGCGTATAGCGCTCAGGGGACATAGTTGCTAAGGCTGTCATATTCTATTCACTTTAAAAAAAGCTAATCTTAGGAGCCTTACTCAGGCAATTCCATAATACCGTCGATTTCAATTTGTGCCCCTTTAGGTAAGGCTCTTACCCCAATTGCGGCGCGCGCCGGGTAAGGTTGCTTGAAATACTGGCTCATAATTTCGTTGACTGTGGCGAAATTCGACAGATCCGTTAAATAGATATTGACCTTGGCCAAATCATTAGTGGTGCCTCCGGCAGCTTTACACACTGCCTGCACATTTTGAAATACCTGCTGGGCTTGCTCGGCAAAATCTTCTGAGATCATTTCCATGGTTTCGGCCACCAGCGGGATTTGCCCGGATAAATAAACTGTCGTGCCTGACTTAATTGCCTGGCTGTAAGTACCAATAGCTTGTGGAGCCTGGTCAGTATAAATAACAGACTTAGACATAATGTTCTTCCCTTGTTATATGTTGTGAGATTTATTTTGCTTGGACTGGCTGTGTCTTGATACCCGTTGTACGTCAGGCATAGCGCGTATTTTACGCATAACATCCGCCAACTGAATGCGGTTCGTTGTCGTCAGCTCTATATCGATATAATAGATGCCGCTTTCTTTTTCTTCGGTTTGCAACCCCACAATATTGGAGCCACAGGAGGCCACCGTATTGGTCAGGGTAGCCAGCGTGCCTTGATTATTAACCAGTTCAATTCGCAGGGCCGCCTTAAATTCTCCATAAGGCGTTGCGTCCCACTTCACGACCAGTATACGTTGTGGTTCTTCACGGCTGAGTTTGCGAATATTGCTGCAACCTGTTTGGTGAATCATCATACCCCGCCCCGGACTCAGTACAGCCACTATCTGATCGCCAGGGATCGGGTGACAACAACGGGAGAACGCCACCAGTAAACCTTCGCTGCCTTTAATAGCTACCTTACGACCATTGTCTGGCAATACAGCCGCTTCGCCGAGCAATCGCCTAGCAACAATGGCGCTCAGTTCGTTACCCAGGCCAATATCGGCTATCAAAGCGTCGAGATTTTCGTGTTTGGTTTCTTGCAGGACCCGCTCAATATCAGCTTGAGGGATCTTATCCAGCTTCGTTGTGCCCAAAGCATGGCGCAGCAAGCGATTGCCCATAGTGTAGGCTTCTTCCGTGCGCTGGTTTTTTAAATAGTTACGGATATGCAAACGGGCCTTGGCACTAACCACAAAATTCAGCCAGCTGGCATTGGGTTTAGCCCTGGGCGAGGTAATAATCTCAATTGTCTGACCGTTATCCAGCGGTTTACTCAGGGAATAAGGACGTCTTGCTACCTTAACCCCAACGCAGGTATTACCTACATCAGTATGCACCGCATAAGCAAAGTCCACAGCGGTGGCTCCCATGGGCAATTCAATGATCCGTCCGTTCGGGGTAAATACATATATTTCATCGGGAAACAGATCCGTCTTCACATTTTCGATAAATTCAAAAGATGAACTGGCGCTTTGCTGTAACTCCAGCAGGGATTGCATCCATTGGCGGGCGCGCACCTGGGCGGTAGTATCGCTGGTATCGGCATCGTCTTTATACAACCAATGAGCGGCCACACCTATATCGGCCATTTTATCCATCTCAGTGGTACGGATCTGTATTTCTACCGGAATACCGTGGGGGCCGATAAGCGAAGTGTGCAAAGACTGATAGCCATTGGTACGGGGAATAGCCACATAATCCTTGAAACGGCTTTCGATAGGTTTATACAAACCGTGCACCGCTCCCAACGCCCGGTAACAGTTATCGACACTGTCGACCACCACGCGAAAGGCGTAGATATCCATCACTTCATTGAACATCAGCTCTTTGTTTTTCATTTTGCGGTATATGGAATACAGGTGTTTTTCACGGCCGCTGGTAACAGCATTGATACCGTGTGCAGCCAACCGGGTTTCCACTTCTTTACGAGTGTTTTCAATGATTTCTTTACGGTTACCCCTGGCCTGCTTAACCGCGGCATATAACGCCCGATAGCGCATGGGATACATGGCCTGAAAGCCTAAGTCTTCCAGTTCATTTTTAATATCGTGGATCCCCAGGCGATGGGCGATAGGGGCGTAAATTTCCAGGGTTTCCCGTGCAATACGGCGACGCTTGTCGGGCCGCAACGACCCCAGGGTGCGCATATTATGGGTGCGATCCGCCAGCTTGATCAAGATCACGCGGATATCCTGCACCATGGCCATCATCATCTTGCGAAAGTTTTCAGCCTGGGCTTCTTGCTGGTTACTAAAATGAATTTTTTCGAGTTTACTCACCCCCTCCACCAGCTCACCCACTATCTCGCCAAATTGGGCGCTCAGGTCTTCCTTGCTGTGCTCGGTATCTTCAATCACATCGTGGAGCAGGGCGGCCATCAGCGTTTCGTGATCCAGGCGCATGTCGGCCAGTATCCCGGTAACAGCAACGGGGTGGGTAATGTAGGGATCACCACTGGAGCGCATTTGCCCGTTGTGGGCATCGCGGGCAACCACAAAGGCACGTTGAGTCTCCGCTACCTTTTCAGGTGGCAGATAAGCTTCTAACTTTTGTTTTAAACCTTCAAATAGATACAAGTGCTAAAAATCTCGACTAATGAATGCTTAAGAATACGGTGATTTATGCAGGAAGCCAACGGCTAAACATCAGTATAATGGCTAGCCGTTAAAATTAGGCTGTTTTTTTACTGTTCTTGCAGAATATTGGCTACAGATCCGAATTCAGCGTGATCCTGAGCGTGTTGATCAGCCATATCTTCAGCTGCCAATGTTGCTGCAGTCACAAAACCTTGCTCGATTTCACGTAAAGCGACCACGGTAGGCTTATCTGTACCTACAGGTACGTGCGCTACTTTGCCTTCGATAGCAAGTTGCCGTGCACGACGTGCCGCGACTAAAACCAAATCAAAGCGGTTGCCAATTACTTTTACAGCATCTTCAACTGTTACGCGAGCCATTTGGATCTCCGTCAGGTAGTATGAAAAAAGGGCGCATAGTGTACTAGTAAACTACCCAATAGAAAAGCGCTTTAATGATCTTACTGAACTTCAGTGGCCAATAAGTTTTCAAACAAGCTTTGGTGACGAATAACCTGCTTTTCTTTACGCAGACGACGGCTCGACACTATGGCATCTAACTCGCCAAGCGCAGCGGCAAAATCATCATTAACCACTATATAATCAAACTCATGATAGTGGGATATCTCAGCCACAGCCTTAGCCATACGATCGGCTATCACCCCGGGGCTATCCTGGCCACGCTCGGTTAAACGCCGCTGCAATTCCACTTTAGACGGCGGAGCCACAAAAATAGTGGCGGTATCGGGGATCTGCGCTTTAACCTGTCTGGCACCTTGCCAGTCTATATCTAAAAATACGTCTATACCTTTGCGCAAGGTTTGTTCGATCATGACCTTGGAAGTACCATAATAATTGCCAAACACTTCGGCCCACTCAAAGAAAGCATCCTGCTCAATTAACCCCTGAAATTCTTCGCGGCTGACAAAATGGTAATCAACGCCTTGCTTTTCACCAGGGCGTGGGGCGCGGGTAGTATGAGAAACAGAAACCTGCATGGCATTACTATGGATATCTGTTGAGTGGTGTTTATCAAGCAAGGCTTTGATTAAACTGGATTTACCGGCCCCAGAGGGCGCCGCAAGTATAAATAAATTTCCGAGTGTCTGTGGCATAGGTGATTTTCAATCAAGTTAGTGGATAAAGTGAGTGTTGCTAATTGTATGCAATGTTAGCATATTCGGTTATTTAATGGCGCTAATGCATCACAAACCACTAAAACAGGTAAGACAAAATGAACGACAGCCAATATCACCAGCTGGTAGACGATTTATTAATCGACCTGGAAGAATTACTGGACGACTGCGAAGTAGACATAGACTACGAGTCCGCCAGCAGTATCTTGAGCTTAACGTTTGAAAATGGCACAAAAATCATCATCAATAAACAACCTCCCCTGCATCAGGTCTGGGTGGCCACCAAATTTAACGGTCATCACTTTAACTTTAAAGATGGCCGGTGGATAGACGAGCGCACAGACGCAGAGTTTTGGCAGTTTATGAATGAGGCCGCCACCAAACAGGCAGGTCAACCGGTTATATTTCCACGGCCCACGTTATAAGAGAGCAAGTCCATGCAAGACAAACAATTAAGATACGTAGAAGTTAATCCCGCCAACCCACCTAAGGCCACCGTGATCTGGTTACATGGTCTGGGTGACTCAGGCAATGGCTTTGCCCCTATTGTGCCAGAGCTTAATATTCCGGTAGAGCTGGCCATCCGTTTTGTTTTTCCCCATGCGCCTGTTCGCCCGGTGACGATCAACAACAATATGGAAATGCGCGCCTGGTATAACATCTCCAGCTTGGACTTTAATAACCGGGCAGACAGCCAGGGGGTGCACCAGTCAGCGGCGCTGGTTGAACAACTGATTGATGCAGAAATCGCCAGCGGTATTCCTGCACAGCGAATTGTACTGGCAGGGTTTTCCCAGGGTGGCGTGATTGCACTGCATCTGGGTAGCCGGTTAACCAAAAAAATTGGTGGGATTTTAGCCTTATCGACCTATATGAGTGAGCCTGAAACCTTAAGCGCTCAAGCTAACCAGGCCAATAAAGATACCCCTATTATGATGGCCCATGGTCAACAAGATGATGTAGTACCCGTTTATATGGGTAATGCAGCCTATAAGGTATTGACAGAAAATGGCTATCAGGTGCAATGGCGTGAATATATGATGCAGCACAGCCTTTGCCCACAAGAACTACTGGACATATCCGCTTGGTTACAGCAATGTTTACCTGCCTAGCAGCCAACCATGCGTCGCATTTGCTATGCATGGTTGGCTGCTAGTGAGTAAATCATAGCGAGACCCGATAATATCATTGCTTACCCCACTAGCTTTGGTCACTCAGGCCGCTTAACCAAGCGCGCCGGCAATAAGCTCTGCAGCCTTTTGGGTGACGGTGAATAGTTTATGGTAAAGGGCGCACCGAGCCGACCTTGTGCACAGGGCAGCTAAGTGTAAAGGCGTGCAAAAGACTGATTTTTTGCCTGCGCCTGTCGCTAACGCTTTAGCCACAGGGATCCACGGCTTTGGCGGGCTGACCTGTTGCGACCCCGGATGCATCTAAAACGGGACGTTTTTTTGTTAGCTCACCCGATATCAGCCAGGACGTGGCCAATCACCCTCACAAAGTATTGCCAAACGCACTTTACCGCTATTTTCTTTTGCACTCACTTACCCCGCCTGGCATTGTTGCCTGGCATTTTTCACCGTGATTTTTTTCTAGCTAAGTAAAATTCTGCTAATTTCTGATAGGATCAGTGCCCTGTCTCTACTAATTATTTTGGAATTACCATGTCACAACGCATTATTCGTATCGCTACCCGTAAAAGTGCCCTGGCGATGTGGCAAGCCGAATATGTGCAAGCCAAGCTACTCGAAGCCCACGAGGATATCACCATAGAACTGGTCCCCATGAGCACCCAAGGTGACAAAATTCTCGACACCCCCCTGGCCAAAATTGGTGGCAAGGGATTGTTTATCAAAGAATTAGAGATCGCCATGAGCGAAGGCCGGGCCGATATAGCCGTGCATTCTCTCAAAGATGTACCGGTACATTTTCCAGAAGGTTTTGGGTTGCACGCCATTTGCGAACGGGAAAATCCCCTCGATGCCCTGGTGTCTAATCACTACACCAGCATTGACGCGTTACCCCAGGGTGCAATAGTGGGCACCTCCAGTCTGCGCCGCCAATGCCAAATACGCGCTGCCCGGCCAGATCTGCACATTCGCGATCTGCGCGGCAATGTAAACACCCGCCTGGCAAAACTGGATGCAGGCAACTATGACGCCATTATTCTGGCTGCTGCCGGCCTTATTCGTTTGAAAATGCCCCAGCGTATACAGGCCTATTTAGCCCCTGAGGTGTCGTTACCCGCCGTGGGCCAAGGCGCAGTAGGCATAGAATGTCGCAATGACGATAGCGAGCTTATCGCTTTGCTCCAGCCCCTGCATCACACTGATACCGCATTGCGGGTGTGCGCCGAACGCGCACTCAATGCCAAACTCAATGGTGGCTGCCAGGTGCCCATCGGCAGTTTTGCCCAGCTCGATGGTGACAATTTATTCTTGCGCGCCCTGGTCGGCTCGCCGGATGGTAAACAGATACTCTACGGCGAAGCGCGGGGCCACAGCAACACGGCTGAGCAACTGGGTATAGAGGTTGCCGAGCAATTGCTGGCCCAGGGTGCCGGCGAAATATTAAGCGCCCTGCACCAGGAGTAGGCCTGTGGCTTTTTTGATCTTGCGCCCGGTGGCTAAATACCAAATCAGCGCGGCGCACTTTAAGGCCGCAAACTTGCCCGCTGTGGGCCTGGGGTTAATAGACACTATTGCCGATCAGGCAGCGCTGGCAGCTTTACCCCAGCAAATAGAAGCACTGGCGCCCAATAGCCTGATCATTTTCACCAGCACCACCGCGGCCGAACTGGCCTGCCAGCAAAGTATACACTGGCCGGCTGCCATCCATATACTGGCAGTGGGCCAGGCTACCGCTCTTAGGCTAAAAAACGCGGGCCTGGCGCCTGAAGTGCCTGCGTTAGCCAGCACTGAAGGCCTGCTTGGACTGGCGAAATTACAGGCTATTAAGGGCCGCCAGGTGCTGATCGTTAAAGGTCAGGGGGGTCGACCTGATCTCGCACAGGTTTTATCCGCCCGGGGGGCACAGGTAAGCGCGGCCAATCTTTATCAAAGAGTGAATATAGCCCCACCAAAGGCAACAGAAGTCTGGCATGCAACGCAAATTCAATGCATTATTGCAACCAGCGGCGAGCTAATAGAAGCCGCTTTTGCGCAATTTGCGCTACAGTGGTTACAATCAATGCCCTGGATAGTTGTGAGCCCACGCACCCAACAAATTGCGACTAAACTAGGTATAAACAAAATATTGCTGAGCGAAGACGCTAGCGACCAGGCACTTATCCACTGTGCCAAGGAATTTCTGGAGCAATAAATGGCAGATAATACAGACCAACCCCCATCATTAACGCCTACAGACAGCGCTAAGGCCTCACCCATGAGCGCTAAAACCGCCTTGCCCGACTCGACTGCTAGTGCAGCCAAGGTCGCCGGCAACCACAAAAAAAACAGCCCAAAAGCACAAGTGAGCGACAAACCCGCCAAGACCGGCTTATTATGGTTAATGGTGGTGCTGAATTTTATACTGCTAACAGGGGTATTGGCTGCAGGTTATTGGGGCTGGTTACAATGGCAACAGCTGCAAAGCGGCCAGAAAGAGTATATACAAAGCCAGCAAAGCAAGCTCGACCAGCAAGCCCAAAGCAATCTGGCTATGACCGACAGTATTGCCCGGGAAAACCGTGCTTTACAGACAGACCTGCAACAACTCGCCCAACAAATGCAAGAGTCTGCCAAGCAAGTGCAAGACGCGGCCACACAGGCACAATTAGCGGCAGAACAAAGTAAAGCCAATCAGCAGATTATCACCTCAATTGCCGGGCGCAGACCCGCCGACTGGTTACTGGCCGAGGCTGATTTTTTAATCCGCATGGCCGGGCGTAAATTATGGTTAGAGCATGATGTTAAAACCGCCATGTTGATGCTCCAATCAGCCGATAGTCGCTTGCAGGACCTGGATGACCCCAGCCTGTTGCCCATTCGCGAGCGCTTGGCCCAAGATGTACAAAGTCTGCAACAGATCAACCCCGTGTCATTGTCTTCTGTAGCATTAGCATTAGGTGCCCTGTTACAACAGGTTGATGCCTTACCACTGGTCACGTTTGAACGCCCGGATAAAGTTGAAGATAACGACGATGTATCAGGCTCGGCAAATGACTGGCGCAGCAACCTGGCCCGCAACTGGCGTACCTTTACCAAAGATTTTTTCAGCTTTCGCAAAAAACAAACCGACGTTCAGCCTTATATGTCTGAGCAGCAGCAGTGGCTGGCCAAAGAACAGCTCAGACTGGCATTATTACAAGCCCAGGGCGCGGTAATGAAAGAAGATGTCACCCTTTACCAGCAAGCCATGCAAAATGCCCTCAGGGTACTCATTGAAGACTTTGACACTCAGGCCGCACCCGTAAGCCAGTTTACCCTTAGTGTGCAAAACCTTATCGACACCGATATTGAACGGGTTTATCCCGGTGAGTTTACTGTGGCCCCGGCGCTTGAAGATCTGATCCAGCAGCGCATGAACGATGTTTTTAGCAATGGGAACACCCAACCATGATCAGAATATTAGCGCTATTTATCGCCCTGTTGGGCGCGGTGTTAGTGGGCTCGTTAGTCTTCGATGACAAAGGCTATGTGTTTATCGAATTCAGTGACTGGATCATCGAGATGAACGTATTCTCTATGGCCATCATGGCTATTTTGGCTTTGGTGGGCGTGTTAGTGCTTTCCTGGTTAGTGCAAAAAATCTTTATGCTGTTCGCAGGCTCAAAGAACTGGTTAGGTAATTGGGGGTCACGGCGCAAGAAAAACGCCTTTACCAATGGCCTGATAGCCATGGCAGAAAATAATTATCTGGAAGCCCGCAAACAGCTGGCCACCATTAAAGAAGAAGATTTTGACGGGCTGAACCTGTTGGCCGCCGCTGAAGCCGAAATGCAATTGGCCCAGCCCCAGCGAGCCCGCGAAAACTGGCGCTTGGCCGCCACTTTTCCCAAATCTGCCCTGGCAGCGAAGATGAGCCTTATTCGCGATCATTTGCAGCACCAACAAGCCAGTGATGCCTTGGTGATCATTGCCGACATGAACGACAAACAAAAAAATCAACCTGTGGTACTACGTTTATGGGCGCAAACCCTAGCTCAGGCAGGTAAATGGCAGGAACTTAAAGATCGTCTTAAAGGCTGGAAAAAACCCTTGGGGGAGGACTACGCCCACTTTATGCAAGCAGCCTCAAAAGGCAGCTTCGCCGAGATAGCCAGTAAACAAGGTGCTCAGCAACTCAAAGAAACCTGGCAAGCCCTGCCCAGAGCAACCCGCAATGATCCGGCTCAGCAAGCAGCGTATGTACAGCAACTGCTGGTGCAGGGCATGCATCAGGACGCCCAACAGGCCCTGGTGGAATACCAAAAAGAGGGCCCCCAGGCACTGTTGATGCCCCTATTTAGGCAACTGACATTGCCTAACCCGGCAGCGGCAATCAAAAAACTGGAAAGCTGGCTTAAGCATGATGACATGAACGTAGAACTGCTCTCCACTTTGGGACATTTGGCCTATCACGCCAAAGATTACGCCCTGGCAGAAAAAGCCCTGGCCAAAGCCATTAAACTGGGCAACCGCCAGCAAGACCTGCGCCTGATGGCCAGTATCAAAGAAGATCAGCTGGACGAGCATCAAGCCCTGCAGTTATACAAACAAAGCCTGGCACCAACAAACACACTGGCAAAAACCGAATAGCATGGGCACTACCCCATTATTAGCGAAATGGCTGCTGGCCCTTTCGCTGTTGTTGCCGGCACAGCTTTTAGCCACAACTGCTGTGCATTCCCCCACCCCGGCGTTTGAATTAATTGTGCTCGGTAATAGCGGCGGCATTGAAGATGGTAATCTTAGCGCCTTTTTGCTGCGCTCAGTAAACGAACCTAACTACATAGCATTAGATGCCGGCACCCTGGTAAACGGTATTAATCAGGGTATCAAACAACAGGCTTTTACTGATCTAGCCTTAGTAGAAGATGAAAAATGGGCCCGAGCAGGCACCATTTTGCGCCATCATGTAAAGGGTTATTTACTTAGCCATGCCCACCTTGATCATATCAGCGGTATGCTGGTGGCCTCGCCCGAAGACAGCGCCAAAAATATCTACGCCCTGGCATCGGTTAATAACATGATTGGCGAAACCTATTTTAACGGTCAGGCATGGGCCAATTTTAGCGATCGGGGCATTCCACCTTTGTTAAACAAATATCATATTGTGGACTTGCCCGTTGGTGCACCTGTTACTATTGATGAAACCACCCTTAAGGTTACCGCGTTTAGCTTAAGTCATCCTGTTGAGTCCACCGCGTTTGTGCTTGAGCAAGGTGATGATCTGTTTGTATATTTTGGTGATACCGGCCCAGATAGTGTGGAAAAACAAGGCAAACTAGAGGTCATCTGGACGTATCTGGCCAAACAAGTTAAACACAAGCGGTTACGGGGTATGATCATTGAAACCTCCTTTGATAATGCCCGACCCCATAATCTGCTTTTTGGCCATTTAACCCCTGAATTACTGATGCAAGAACTGCATAGTTTTGCAGCCAAGATTGGCGGCGAAGCGCCCCTGAAAGATCTCAAAATCGTTATCAGCCATATTAAATACACCCTGGCCCGGGGTGTTGATCCAAAAAGTAAAATCAAGCAGCAACTGGATGAAGCTAACGATCTTGGCCTAGAGATCATTATTCCCAGACAAGGGCAAAAACTGCTGTTTTAAGCGGGTACGGGCACAATAGTAACCGCGGTATAGGCTACGGTTTCGCTCCGGACATGAAGATCTTCGACAACGAAAAGTACTTCTGGGTACAAGCAGAATCCATGTGCTGTGCTGTCTATTTACTGCACCATACCGGCGATGCAGTTTACCAACAGTGGTACGACAAAATTTGGCAATATTCTTGGAAACATATGGTTGATCACCAATACGGTGCCTGGTTTAGAGTACTCACCCATGAAAACCAAAAAATCGATGAGCTAAAAAGCCCTATCGGCAAAACCGACTACCACACCATGGGCGCCTGTTTTGATGTATTAGACCTGGTTCGCAAACTTAACCCCCAAGGATGTAATTAAGCGAGCGGTACCAGCCATCCACGGTCTATACCCAAAACCATTGGAGTTGCACAGCTAGGCGGCAAAGAAACTCAGCCACACAAGCTTAGACGGTCTAAGTGCCACGTCGGTTACCGATTGGGGTGAGCGAGTGCAGCCAACAACGCTGCAGCTGCAAGGGAGACGGGTATAAAGCTAAACAATACGCACGGGGCTACCGTGAAAAAATACCGTAAGTTATGGCTCGAGTTGAACAAAAAACAGGCATACGCAAGGAATAACAAAATAAGACTGGAAATACTGCCAAGTTTCTTTAAACTCTGCCCTCTTCAAAATGAAGCACGGCTACCCTGGTGGGTTACCTAGTAATAGCGCCAAGCTTCATGGACGAAAACGAAGAAAGTACAACAAGTTAATGCACCCGTAGCTCAGCTGGATAGAGCGTCGCCCTCCGGAGGCGAAGGTCACAGGTTCGAATCCTGTCGGGTGCACCATTTCTAAAGACATCCGTTACCGTTAGACCCCCTCAATATGTAGTGGTCAAGAAAAATTGGACACATTTATAAACTGCTAATTGATAGCAACCTTTCAGATTCATTTGGCGGCAATCCACCGTTATAACTGTGAGGGCGTTCCTCGTTATAATATCACATCAAATAATTAACAATATCAGCCTGAGCATCACCTATATTATGATACCCACTCTTTGGTATCCACTGTGATTTTAAACTTCTGAATACACGCTACATTGGCGAATTGTCCCAACAATTTCCTCTACGACTCATACTTGGAACTACAGAGGCGAAGGTCACAGATTCGAACCCTGTCGGGCAACTTACATGGACGCTAGACCTTATATAAGCCTTTAAGCTGTAACCACTTATCATTTATCCTTGACGTTATTGTCTTGGTAGTAGTTGATGATACATGATCACTTTCAAGTACCGCTTCGGTATTTGATAAGTTATCCATCAACCCCTCGGGCATAGGCTTTACCTCTTTGAGGTTGATGTCTGCTTGTCGTGCCATAAGTGCTAAGGATAACTTATCAGGCGCAATGCCATTACCATTAAACGACGTCATATGTTCACTAAAATCAGTAGGAGAATAGATGACATCGTAAAACGGCAATAGGCGCCAATTGCCATTATCATCACAAAGAAAAGTAAAGTTTTTTGCATGATCGACTTAGTTACATATCAGATAATTAAATAAAGTTCGCTGAATAAGCTTTCTTGCTTCTCCAACACCGCACATGATCCGTGTAGTTTTAACTAAATCGACATAATCCAGGGCAGGCTTTTAAAATGACGCATCCCGTAAACGACCCGTATCGCCAATAGAATAGAACACGGATTTGGCCATTCTTGATTCGTCGTCTTACCAAAACACCATCTGGTTCGAATATGAAAATGATGGTTTAATTGGCCTAGACAGAGCAGTTGATGCGTATTACAAAATAAATAACACTTAAATATACAAGGCAAGTATGGATTCATTAACACAAATGGTTTTGGGCGGAGCCGTTGGTTATGCGGTTTTAGGCAACAAAATAGGTCGTAAAGCTGCTGTTTACGGGGCTATTTTGGGCACATTGCCTGATTTAGACGTTTTTTTGCCCTATGGAGGTGAGGTCGAAGCTTTCACTTATCACCGAGGATTTAGCCATTCTTTGTTAGTACACTTATTAATAAGTCCATTGATTGTGTGGCTAATTACAAGGTGTCATCGAAATGTAGCTGCGTTTAAGAAAGATTGGTTTTGGTTGGTTTTCCTTTGCTTATCTACTCATGCAATTTTGGATAGCTTTACAGTTTACGGCACACAGTTGTTATGGCCTGTAACAGAGTACCCCTTTGGGTTTTCTAATCTATTTATTATTGACCCTTTGTATACCTTGCCATTATTGCTCGCTTTTATTGTTGTCTTGTTACCAAATATTAAGCCCAAAAATGTCTCTAAAATTAATCACTTTGCACTAGCAATAAGTACCCTTTATGTATGTTGGTCTTTTGCTGCAAAAATTTACATAGACAAAAAAGTTGAAATAGCCTTAAACGATAGGCAGATAACAGTAAATCATTATTTGAGCACACCTGCGCCCTTATCCACATTACTCTGGCGGATACTGGTAATGGCGGATGGTCAGTATTATGAGGGGTATGTATCTGTCTTCGATTCAGCGTCAGATGTAAGCTTAGATGCTTATAATTCGTCAGAACATTTGCTCAACGGCATTCAAAACGAATGGGGGGTACAGAGACTTCAATGGTTTACTAAAAGATTTTACTCTGTCACACAGAATGAACAAAACATCGTGTTATCTGATTTGCGTATGGGGGTAGAGTGTCGTTATGTTTTTAACTTTATTGTAGGTGAGCAAACTAGCACTGGAATTGTTGCGGGTAATTTTGATAAATTTAGTGAGCGGCCTGATTTAAGTCAGGTAGGCGCTATTTGGGATAGGATTTGGAACGCTTCCATTGCATTGACTCCGGATAAAGAAAACGGCATTTGTTTGACCAGAAAAAATTAATTCAATACCATTCGGCATAGATAATTAGCCTCTCAGGAAGTGCCCGTCGATTTTGGGAAAGACTCGCTGCGTAGGAATGATGCAACTCGGTTACCGATACCCCAAAGGGTCCGGAGTAAAGGTAAAATAAAATGTCATTTTTCATAAAATGAAAATACATGTTGCCTCGTATTTTCCATATTGACATCCATTTTAAATTTTTAAGGGAGTGAAAGTTGGCTATTTTTCGTCTATTACTCAACCGGTTTCACGTAATTCAGAATTCGAAACAAGCATTTCCCGCTGTTGTGCAAACCAGTTTTGAATATTTTTTTTGTTCAAACAGACTTATCTGAGGCGGCGCTCTACTTTGGAGAGAATTAACAATACAGTCATGTTAATTTTTTCCTGTACTTTTCCGTTGCTCAAACCACGGTTACTTTGGGTAATCGCTTTTGAGTTGAACTTGCGCATCAAACCCAGGAAACAACTGGTACGTGAGAAACCCGAGCCCTTAGCGGTGCCGGATACTATCAATGAAGTATGGTCGATGGACTTTATGCATGACCAACTACAATATGGTCGACGTTTTCGTTTGTTCAATGTGATTGATGATTTTAATCGAGAGGGATGAGCTGTTGATGTTGATCTGTCACTTCCTGTTAAAAGGGTAAAACGCTCACTTGATCAAATTATTGAGTGGCTTGGTAAACCAAAGAAAATTCCCAGTGATAATGGGCCAGAATGTATCAGCCATACTCTGGCAAATTGGGCGAAATGACATGATATTGTACGGCTGTTCATTGAGCCTGGTGATCCACAACAGAATGCTTATTTTGAGCGATTTAACCACAGTGTTCGTTATTGGCTAGCACATTATCTATTTGAACGTATCGAAAAGTCCAGCAACACCGCACAAACTGACTGTAGACTTACAATCATGAAAGACCCAATATGGGCGTTGATAGTACAACACCAAAACAGAAACAGGTGTTAGTTGTATAACCTCTATTTTTTGTTTCAGTTAAAATATAGGGGAATGACAACAGGGCCTCATTCGTTGAAATTATTAAAGGTCAAAAAACATAAAGAAATATGAAAAAACTGTTTAATATTATATTCGCTGGCGTTCATTTGTTCGCAGCTATAGTTCTTACACTCCTATCCCTGATAATTATGGTGTGGTCTATTTATGAGGTCATTTCCGGCATAAAGAATGAAATTGCATTTATTCCATCAATGCTTCAGTCTGTAGCGGCAATAATAATAGCTTCAGCCATTATTGATGTTGCACAGTATATGATGGAAGAAGAAGTCTTTAAGGATAAAGAGCTGCGAGACCCCCAAGAAGCAAGAAGAACAATTACAAAAATAATTGTAATTATTACTATTGCAGTCAGTATTGAAGGGTTGGTTTTTATATTTAAAGCAGGAACAAAAGACCTTTCCCTTTTACTGTATCCGGCTTTAATCATCTTGGTATCAGCTATTTTGATTATAGCGCTCGGTATATATCAAAAATTAAGTGCGACTATAGAAAAAACAGAGAAAGAAAACGCATAACACCAAAACAGAAATTGGTGTTAGCTGCATAAACCTCTATTTTTTAACTTCGGTTATAAATAGAAGGGATGACCATATGGCCGTGCAGCAGACTTTTTAGCCGACTATAATAGTAAAATGTGTGGCTGCCTTATCTTAGATGTTTGCATGCCTTGCATGAGCGGTTTAGATTGACAAAAAGACTGAACGCACTAGGTGCAACCTTACCTATCATTTTTATTACAGCTCATGGTGATATACCGATGGAGGTTAATGTACATCGTTCACAAGTGATGAAAAAATTAGCGGTTAAAACCTTGGCTGAACTTGTGCGCTTTAAACTGCAGAAGGAGAACGTTGCGCAATAATAAGCCTACATGGACAGTTAAACCTAAGCTAAGGCTGTGAAAATTCGCCAGGATAAAAGCATCGAATTTATCGTCTCATCTTAAAAAATCAAACGAATAAGGATAAGAAATGAATAGTAATGCAGATATTAACAAGCGCCCTGATTACGATCATGTCATCCAAGATATCGCAGATTATGTCATTAATTTTGAAGTCTCCAGCGAAGAAGCGCTCGATACCGCGCGCAACTGTTTAATGGACACCCTCGGTTGCGGATTGCTAGCGCTACGCTTTCCTGAATGTACAAAACACCTTGGTCCTATCGTACAAGGCACCCTCGTGCCTAACGGCGCGCGAGTGCCGGGAACATCGCTGTCGCTCGACCCGATTAAAGCCGCTTGGGACATCGGTTGCATTATCCGCTGGCTCGATTACAACGACACTTGGTTGGCCGCTGAATGGGGACATCCCTCGGATAATTTAGGTGGTATTTTGGCAGTGGCTGATCATTTATCTCAGGTCAGAGTGGCGAATGGCGAACAGCCTTTTACCATGAGAGAAGTGCTTGAGGCCATGGTCATGGCCCATGAAATTCAAGGCGTAATCGCGCTGGAAAATTCTTTTAATCGTGTTGGTTTGTGCCATGTATTGTTAGTTCGAGTCGCCTCAACGGCGGTTATCACGAAAATGATGGGCGGCAATAGAGAACAAATCATGGCGGCGGTTTCACAAGCTTGGGTCGATGGATCTGCGCTGCGTACCTATCGTCACGCACCCAATGCGGGGTCTCGTAAATCTTGGGCCGCGGGCGACGCCACCTCAAGAGCTGTGCGTTTGGCTGACATGTCGATGCGCGGTGAAATGGGCATACCAAGCGTATTAACCGCCCCGCAGTGGGGCTTTTACGACGTCTCTTTTTCGAAGACGAATAAAGACCAGGTACTTAAACCAGAGGCTGAACGTCAGTTTTCGTTTTCTCAAGACTATGGCTCTTACGTAATGGAAAACATCTTGTTTAAGATTTCTTTTCCCGCAGAGTTCCATGCGCAAACAGCCGCAGAAGCTTCGGTTATCCTGCATCCTGAAGTGAAAAGTCGCTTAGTGGATATTAAGAAGATCGTCATTCGCACCCACGAATCGGCCATTCGCATTATTTCTAAAACAGGAGCACTTACTAATGCTGCAGATCGTGACCACTGTTTGCAGTATATGGTTGCCGTGCCGCTGGCGTTTGGAGGGTTAACCGCCGAACATTATGAAGACGACTTTCACAAGGCACATCCCATCATTGATGAACTGCGCGACAAAATGGAAGTGGTTGAAGATAAACGCTTTAGCGCAGAGTATTTAGAAGCAGATAAACGCGCTATTGCCAACGCCATTCAGGTTTTTTTCAACGATGGCAGCAGCACAGAAGAAGTGCTGGTGGAATATCCTGTGGGTCATCGTCGCCGTCGCGAAGAAGGGATCCCGCTATTGGAGCAAAAATTCAAAGCTAACTTAGCGACGCGGTTTCCAAGCCATCAGTGCAAAACTATTTTCACGCTGTGTAAAGATCAAGCCGCACTTGAGTCCAAAGCAGTAAACCGCTTTATGGACTTGTTTGTTATTGCTTAAGTTTAAGCCTTAGCTTATCCAGAGAGCGGCATTGCAAAAGATACATTCATATTGCTAACAGCAAGCGATAACTTTAAAACGAAACATTAACAAAACGTAACTAGCGGGATCTAACATGACTGATCAAAATAAACACAGCATAGCGAATTTCGCAGCCTTGAAAACTGCCATAGCAAATGGTGAAGAGGAGCTAATAAAAGAATTATTATCAAAAAAACCGATGCAAGAACTTGAAAAAAGCTACTTGCTCGACTTAGCCAAACTTAATAATAATCGCGATATCATCAAGCTAATAAAGGATATTCCCGAACAGAAATAGCTCTGCAAGGAATGTGTGCTCATAGGCATATCTGCAATTAACAGGGCAGCTATGTTAATTTTTTCGTCTACTTTGCCGCCGCTTAAACCAAGGTTATTTTGGGGAATGGCTTATACCGCCATCTCTATGGATGTATTATTTTTAACATGGGTCGCTTTGTAATTTCTGGGCTTCTTACACAACTGAATACAAACAGCAAAGGACGCGCACTGGCTCATATCTTTTAAAGAATACAGAATATGAATTCGTACGCAGTTTAGGTCGCCAAGGAAAAATTGTGCGCTTGCCTACTACAGCCCAGTCCCACAAAAATGCGAGGCGTTACCTGACACTACAGAGTAAGCGATCATTATAAGGCGTATTTCTAAATGGGTGACCAGACGGTAAAATGTCGTGGCGGTTAGCCTAAATAGGCACTAGCGAGAGGCGGGTATGCTTAGATCACTTTTCAGCGGGTTGTTGGCAAATTTTGTTTTCCAGACTCTGGGGACCAGGTCGAGAACATCTTTGGCCGGATGTATACCCACGCGCTGCAGTACATCAACCAGATAGGTGTAAGGGTTGATACCTTGTATTCGGCACGTGACCATCAGACTTTGCAATATGCCAAGCTGCTCGGCGCCCAATTCACTCCAGCAGAATAAATAATTTTTGCGGCCCATGGGAATAACCCGCAGTGCCCTTTCTAAATGATTGGTATCAATAGGCACATCCGGATTGCTCAGAAACACCCTCAATTGACTTTGCCGTTCAAACACATAAGCCAGGGCTTTTGTCAGGGGATTACTGGGCAATAACTCGGGGCGTTGTCGTTGCTCATACACCCAGATAAAAAAGGCATGCACAATGGGCTCGCTATGCTGTTGCCGATAGGCCAGCGTTTGTCCTTTATCCAGCTTGCTATCCCGTATATGTTTTTCGATTTTATACAGCATGGCTATCTTGTTGATGGCATGCTGGGCAGTATCGGGCTCCATCTGCAGGGCTTTTTCAAAGGTACGACGACTGTGCGCCCAGCAGGTCGCGTGGGTGACTGTGTGCTCATGTTTATTGAGCTGTGCCACCGCTTTTTCATAGGCGATATACCCATCAGTGAGCAAGGTACCGCTAAAACCAGACAACTGGCTAATAGCCTGTTGTGTCCCTCGGGAGGTTGACCAGGTAAAAGCGACCTCATCCTGCTCGCCGTAAATCGGCCAGAAGTAGGTTTGCTGCATTTTCCCTTTGTGTTTACGGCCCGCTTTCATCGGCACCTCTTCCATGGCCAGCACACTGGATTGCAACATCTGCCTGAGCATGGCTTGATAAATGGGCCTGAGTAACTCAATGCCTTTTTGGATCCAGTTGATAAGGGTGGCACGACTGACCGTTATACCGCTATCAAGCATGCGCTGATGCTGGCGGTATAACGGTAAGTGGTAGACTGCTTTATCCACCATTAGACCGGCCAGTAATGAGACATCGGCAAAACAGCCTTCGAGCACATTCACCGGTGCAGGGACGGTGACTGATGTTTGTTGGCTTTTATGACGCAAGACCGGGCGACGATAAATCAATACGGTATAGCTGCCCGGTTGTTGGGCTAAACGGCAGGTATCTTTGTAGTCAATGATGTCATACTGCTCAGCATCTTCACCACTGAGCTCGGATGCAGGCACCTCAATGATCTGTTGTGGCACGCTGTCATCAAACCGCAAGCCCGTGTCGTTGACATCCTGCCCCTGAGTTTGTTTCTTTGAGCTGCGGCGATGGGCGGCCACTTCGGTGCCAGACCCCGGGGTTTGAGCCTGTGCTTGCTCGCTGACAAACAGGCTGCTTAGCGCCGGGTTATCAATTAGTTGTTTCTCAGACTTACGTCCAAATAATTGACGTTTGAACCAGTCAAGTTGTTGTTTAAGTACTGTCACGCGCTCTGCTAACTGCACATTTTTAATGTGCAGAGAAGTCATGTCTGGCGTGGGTTTCAGTGGCGTTTTTATGAATCGAAGTATAACAAATTCAGTTGGTTATGTCGCTTATTTTGTTTGTCTTTTTGCCAATAAATACCGTCAATTAAACACTGTAATTGTGCGCCATTGAGGGGCAGTTTTAAGCCACCCGGCACCTGCTGATACGTGCCTCGCTCTAACCGTTTACTCCACAAACAATACCCACCCTGATGGTAATACAGCACTTTCATCTGGGTGCGCTTGCGGTTTATAAAGACAAACCAATCTCCGCTGGCCGCTTTTTCCTGCAACTGTGTCTGTGCCAGAGCAGCCAATCCATCAAATTGTTTACGCATATCCGTCGCCACCGTATACAACCAGATACGCGGATGGGAAGGCAGCAGCATTATTGGCCCTGTTTCATGCGCAATATCACGCCGCCAGGCAAGGATAATTCCAGTTGCCAGTCATTGTCGTTCACAGTATCCGTTGCTGGCCATGACGATAAGGCAATCCAGGGAGGCAACGTAGTTTCGGGCACAGCAGTGTCTAATCGCTTTCGCCACAGGTAGAAATTGGAGGGAGTAACGTGGTGGCTCACACAAAATTCGGCAACCGTTTGCCCGCTGTGTTGCCAATCGCTAACCAGTTGCTGCCATTGCTGGGGTGTTCGTCTTGTTTTTTTCATCATTATGCTTCGTTGGAATAATGATGAAATTTTGCCGTTGAACCGAGCTAAAAAAAAGACGTGCTATATTGATCGCTTACACTACAGAAGCCAGGTTGCCATCAATGAAAAAAGGTGAATATCCTCAACTCCATGATAGAGCTTATGCGGTATCCACCTGCGGATATTGTGTGTTTTTATGCCCATCGTTGTCAGATTGAATTGGGGTTTAGAAAAAGGAAACCATCGCAACTGGATAACTGTTTTACACTGCGCAGCAAGCAACCAGAGTTAGTCAAGCAGGAGCTTTAGGGAATATTATTAGCGTATAGTCTCATACGCTAATAATATTATATTGATGGCACTAAGTATCAACAGCGGGCGCCCCAACCAGCCGAGATTGATTGCTGATATCGAAAAGCATGCCAAGCAATTTGTATTATCTAGTAGGCGAGAACGAAGTTACCCGCACTCAATAAAATGTAGTGAAAATAGATACCCTTTACACTAATGCACTAATGCACTAATGGCGTTGAGCTTAAGTGAACGGCATTAGCCATATGGCTGCTTTATTTTGTTTGTCTCATACTGAAACGATTAATTTGACGTAATCACTTATCTACTTTTTAACCTGATGTCTTTTAACATCAATTCAAGCTAGGTTATTATTAGTAAAAAAACCACTTTGCAATAGAGTGGTTTTTTCTCTATTGCAAAGTGTTGTTATTTTAATGAACTAATGATGGGATTCTTTAGGAGATAATGCCTGTTCATCGCTACTACTAAGCTGGTTTTTGGTGGCTAGATAGAGCCACGTGAATCCAATGATGCCCGCGGTGAGTGAAGCAAATAGAATACCTGTTTTAGCCATCAGTAACTCTTTTGGGTAATTCACAAAGCCTAATTCTGCGATAAAGATAGACATAGTGAAGCCAATTCCGCCCATAAATGAAACACCAATGATGTGAGTCATATTGAGGCCTTTGGGAAGTTCGCTTACTCCGAGTTTTACCGCAGCCCATGTGAAACCAGCGATCCCGATTAGTTTTCCAAAGACAAGCCCTAACCCTATCCCCATAGCTACGGGATGAGTGAGAACGTCACCAATATTTGCAAAGTCTATAGGTACGCCAGCATTGGCTAGAGCAAAAATAGGAATAACGAGATAGGAGGTCGAAAGATGTAGTTTATTTTCCAGAATTTGAGCGGGGGCCTGTACTAGATTAAACCCCGTACCCAGTGCCTGAACCCGAGAGCGTAGCGCATCATTAAGGATTATATTTTCATCTTTTTTAAAGGCAGATTTAATGTTCTCCACACCTTCCTGAATCTGATAGAGGAATCGCTTAGGATCATATTTTGGCTTCATCGGGATCGTGAACGCTAATATAACCCCAGCTAACGTGGCATGAATGCCACTGTTAAGCATTGCTATCCAAAGGATAATGCCTATTAGTATATAAGGCATCAACTGGCGTACCCCCCCGAGGTTGAGACCAACAAGAAGTAAAATAGAAAAACCGGCTAGCCATAGAGCCATTATATTCAGGTTGTCGGTATAAAAAATCGCAATGACTATGACTGCACCCAGATCATCGACAATGGCCAGAGCGACTAAAAACATCAGTAGGCTTTTAGGAACTCTGTTGCCTAATAAAGCTAATGCACCCAGTGCGAAAGCTATATCGGTTGCCATAGGAATACCCCATCCATCAAGGGTATGTCCGCTTGGGTTGATGGATATATAGATCAGAGCAGGTACAACCATTCCGCCAACAGCAGCAATAATCGGTAACATCGCTTGTTTCACATTCGCTAGTTCACCTACCAAAAGCTCCCGTTTTAATTCCAAGCCTACCGCCAGAAAAAATATGGTCATCAGGCCATCATTGATCCAGTGATGAAGAGTTTTAGATAATTTAAAATCCTCTAGCCCTATCGTGAAATAGAGATTGAGAAAATCATGATAGTGATGAGCAAGCGAACTGTTAGCAATAAAAAGAGCGATGACAGCACAGAGCATCAATAAAATACCACTGGTTGTTTGTCTGTGAATGAATACTTCAATTGGAGAGATTACTTTCTCAAATGCGCGTTCCCAAGGAGCTATATGTTCTTTATCTAAACCGCGCTTGTACTTCATTCTGATCTCCCTTTGAGATTCAATTTTGACTGTATAAAACTCATAAACGATGTATCTTTGATTATTTCGAGCAAGATTGTACCTATATATTGTCAATTAGCGCTTATGACTACTCATAGGGATAAAGATTTCGTAAAGTCAGATAAACAGCGTTAGCTTTATCTAAGTCTTCGATTTCAATTTCTTTAAGGATAGCGTTAATGACGGCTTTTTCTGAAGTGTCTTTGGGTATACAAAAGCCGACATAGTATGTGGCTGGCACAGCAGTTTGTGTTGCACCCATGGGAGTTTTGAATACTCTTTTGAAAAAAACTGATGATTCCTCTTTTTCGATACCAGTATCAAATCGTTTAACGATTTCACTGTCTGTTATCTGAGCCCCAGCCAAAAAACTGGAAATATATGCATTATCCAAATCGTTATTTTGCATATATTCAGCGAGTAAAGCGGGAGAAAACAGACAAACCATTATTGTAATGATATGCGTTAATTTTCTATTATATCATCTTTGGTGTGAATAACGGTGTTTGAGTATATATCCAAGTATCTCCAGTATGGGGTTTGAGCCTGAGGTATCCCCACGGATAATATATATAAATCAGAAAAATAGAATTAACAGGACAGCCATGTTAAATATTTCGCGGTATAGAAATACCACTTTATTGATCTTGCAGTCATACAGTGGAATCAGACGCAGAGGACGTCGCAAGCTGGTCAGTGGGCTAGTGAAATCAGAGGTTCAGATCAGATTGCATGCCGCTAATTACACCAAACGATTGTTTGCTGTGGGTTTGGCTTTTTTGATGTCACAGGGCAGTATTAATCAGGCGGGTTTGAGTAACACCTTCGCTTCGCCCATACCTCGAATGAGTTGATGCCGGGTATGGCGTTTAAAAGCATTCATCATCAACTCAGCATCAGCAGCATAAGAATTAACAGGACAGCCATGTTAAATATTTCGCGGTATAGAAATACCACTTTATTGATCTTGCAGTCATACAGTGGAATCAGACGCAGAGGACGTCGCAAGCTGGTCAGTGGGCTAGTGAAATCAGAGGTTCAGATCAGATTGCATGCCGCTAATTACACCAAACGATTGTTTGCTGTGGGTTTGGCTTTTTTGATGTCACAGGGCAGTATTAATCAGGCGGGTTTGAGTAACACCTTCGCTTCGCCCATACCTCGAATGAGTTGATGCCGGGTATGGCGTTTAAAAGCATTCAGCATCAGCAGCATAACAAAAGTGCTTTTCAAACTCAGTAGTTAAGATTAACCACTGCTCAAAATCTAGGTCTAATCGTACCAGAACAGGGTTTTGGTGGTGTTCGATATATTCAGTTTTGTCCTCCCAGATACAGCGTCCTGTCATCTCCACCAGTTCACAATGGTCTTTAAGGTGATAGGTAATTCCTTTGAGTATATTTTTCTGTGGTTACCCACAAAAGGCATTAATACCAATCCGTATTAATAAGTACCCACTGAGAATACGTCCAGCGGTTTGAGCAAGGCGCCGTTATGCGGGAATAGCCATTTACTTTGAAAGAGCGATATCGCGGATAAAATACGCTGGTGCATTCCCTTTGGGCGAGTTTTAAATGGGCTTACTCTGCGTTGCCCTAATTCGAAAGAGCACCACTATTACTTCATTCAAGCGCCTTGATTAAGCCCATGTCAATTCTCGCCCAGCGTCACTTACTAACACGGATTGGTATAAGATCTTGGGTTGCCGCTGTTTTTTTTGACTGCCTGGGTACGCTTTTTTATGCTGGTGTGTTGGGAGCTTTCAGGCGTGGTATCCATCTTGGCGCGAATGGGGTTTAAATTCACGTAGGCTATACAAGCTAATACCGCACTTTCATCTAACAAGGCTTGGGATTTAAACCGCCCTTCCCGCTAATTTATCTGGTCTAAATTAGAACAGCTTTAGCTGGCCCGCAGAATGAGCGCCATGAATAGCAGCGAATAAAATAGATCCGTGCAGTCATCTTATTTATTGGCTTCTCGGGCAATGTACTCATTTAAATTACGCATAAACCAACTGATGCCATACAAACGTTGCCGGTAGAGTTCAACTGTTTCATCAAAGGTGATCCGTTCTCCTGGGCTTAGCTCATCTCCTTTCACATATTTCTGGGGTAACAGCGTACCCTTGTGCAGTTTGTGATAGTGCCTTAACACCTCATCGGTATCCCAGCCATCAGACAGGTTTTTACCCACAGAAAACACTACATGGGTATATTACAGGCTCCATACCTTATGCCCTTCGGGCCAATTAAAGCTGTTGTAAAATGCTCCCGGCATTTTGCTGATTGCTCATTACCCCGTTAGCACACAAAAATTCAGGATCAATTTTTGAACGTTCGAAGAACCCCCTGAAAGGTAAGAAACAATGATGTCTCGAATAAATATTGATGGCAAAAACAGTGTCTAAAAACAGCAAGCCCTCTTCTACCGACCCACTGCGGTGCTCATAACTCTGGCCTGAATACTTATTCGTACCGCACAGGAATGCGTGGCGAACACAGCGCGACACACAATGATAAAAAAGCGTATCAAGTAAACTAACTTAGCTTTTTCGAGGCTGGGGCATAACCCACCTATCAGGCTAAATGTGAAACACCTGTCAAATATAGTTCAAATTGAAAAATAGGTGGAATTAACAATCGCCGTAAAGGCCTAATTTAATTAGATTTAACTCCAACCAGGCCTCCGGCGCAGATCCGTACGTGCGCTACTAACGCATACGGCTCTTACATCGAGTCAAAGGTGAAAGTGTTGAATAAACTTATACTGCATCGCTACTTTCCCCAAAATTTTTGAACCTGGAACTAAATATCCCATGCTCTGAGTCACGGCTAAACTTCGGTTAAAAATGTTTTCTCTGGGTCAGCCCCCTTCGCTCCACGTCCTCGGCCTTGATTGATCTCGGCGCACTGAGTGCCCTTATAAAAAAGAGGGCATGGAGTTGACAACGATCAGGTTCGTTTTCAAAATTTGAGATGGTAGCCTGTTTAACATCAACGCGTTTCGCAATTTCTGCTTGCGTCCAATTGTTATTAGTTCGAATCAATTTGAGCTGATTTGCCAGTTGTTGAGGACCGTAAATCATGTGAGCGTTTCTTCTGCTTATCCGTTACAAACGGATAATCCTGAAGAGTATAATGCAATATTTACTCTCTCCAGGGGATAAACATGTCAGGGATAATTAGGCAGAAAAAATTTTCTTGAATCCCAGCGACAATCTCCAGCGGCAAAGCCTTTACGGGGCCCTATATTTAGAGACTTCCGGGCCATATCAATTCCTTAAAACCTCAAAAAACAATCCTTTCCTGTAGCAAAGATGCGGGACTTCAAATGATTTACACACCCAAATGTAAAATATTTGCATCTTTTTTGTTAAAAATACTGTAAAGCTAGGGCGTTTAATTTAGTCATTATCCTAAGCAGCTAATGGAATAGCAACATGCAAATGAGTGTGTATGTTATTAATTTTCAACCACATACTGAGAATAAAAATATGCTAAAAACAAGACCTGATGGAGAAGTTCAGCCCGGTTTTAAATGGGGGCCTTTTACTATGCGGATCCCCTTAATTCATTTGCGTTTTTCACTGTCCGATATGCTACAGGGGATGGCCGTAGCTGGCGCAACAGGCATGGCATTGGTGCCTTATTTTATGGCTTTGTTGGGCCTTACTTTTGAAGAAGCGGTGACTATGGCGATGTTTCATAGCCTGCTTATTTCTTTTTCCTGGATGTTCTTTGGCGACCCTTATGCGCCAGGTTGGCTAACACCTGCGATACCTTTTGTTGTCGCGTTTATCACAGCGCCTGCTTATTTAGGCGATCATACTTCTCAGTTCCAGGCCATGACTGCATTGTCATTAAACTTTGCGTTTATTTTGATTTTTTTGGGAGTTACCGGGCTGGGCGCCAAGTTAATTAAAATTGTACCTAATGTGTTTAAAGGCGGCATTATACTCGGTGCTGCAGTGGCTGCTTTTTTGCGTGTTACCAAAGACGGCGATGCAGCTAATGTATTTCAGTCAGCGCCTATAGCGGGTACCTTGGGCGTGGTAATTTGTTTGATATTTGCCTTTTCTAAACCCCTACATGCACTTGCGATAGATAAAATGTGGCTAGCTAAAATTCTTGGCTTTGGTTTACTACCTGGGTTTGTTATCGCGGGCAGCGTGGGTTATTTCACTGGTGAGTTTCAATATAATATTCGCTGGGAAATTCTTGATGTGGGAGCTTCGACTGCTTCTTTATGGCAAAAAGCCTCACCTTTCGTGATTGGTTGGCCACCTGTTGATACCTTTCTGGCTGCATTTCCATTGGCGCTAATAACCTATGTTTTATTTTTTGGTGATGTGGTTACCGGCAATGAAATGATAGAACAAGCGCAAACCATCCGCACAGATGAAAAACTCGAATTAAATAGTAGCCGGGCACATATGGCTACCGGTATTAGAAATATTTTAATGGGTATTATTGCGCCTTTCTTTGCCACTCAAGGCGTGTTGTGGACGGGTATTCAAGTGGTTCTGCTTAAACGTTGGGCACAAGGACGAGACAAAGTCGATTCGGTTTTCGACAGCATAGGGAGTTTTTACGCCTTTGGTTTACCCATTTTGTTTATATTATTGCCCTTGGTGACCTTACTACAACCCTTATTACCACTGGCGTTGGCGGTTACCTTGGTGCTGACTGCATTTGCTTGTGCGACGTTAGCCTTGTCACTAGTGCAAGACGCTACGGAGCGGGGTGCCATGGTCATTACAGCCATGTCATTTAGCGTTTTTGAACCCTGGTTAGGCGTACTGGTGGGCATAATTATCATTGCAGCTTTATGTGGTTTTAAAGTTTTCATACCCAAAAAAGAGAGCTAATACGCATTAAGTCATTTTGGTCTACCTGCAATCTTGTTGGTGGATCAATAAATGACTGAGACACCCAACAAAAAATTAACCACACAGAGTAGCTAAGATTAGCATCTGTGCAAAATAGCAGTGAATATAAAGTCGGTAAAGTGGGGGTAGAATAATCATGCCTATTCTGATGATTTCTGATTTTTTTCCCGGGTGATCTCAAAATGCAGGGATCAGCGGGAATTGAAATCGTCAAATACAAAGCATTTTTTGTAGCAAACTTTTCCTATGTCAAATAGCAATAACGCCGAAGTGGAGGTAACTCCGTTTGGAATTTTAACCCCACTCGAAAGGAGTTTAAGCAGAAGATCAGTGCCCCGTTACAAGCATTGAAAAAAACATACCAGTTCCTGCATGTATAAGTCACTTGGGTATAGTCTTTATGTCACCATCACTAGCAAGTGATCAACTGCCGGTACTTGTCTCGTCCAATAATATATTCCGCCATGCCAGTGACTGATACTCCTAGCTTTCTGGCATGAAAATACATGAGTGGCCAAAAAAAGGGGAGTCGCTTAACTAGTTGAACACTTAAAAAGGGATGGAAAAACCAGCACTAAGTGCAAATGTATGGGCTTGTTTACGATGCCATGAATCTGTCATAAAACGAATATATCCGTAAGGCATAACATAGCCTATCTCAATCGCTTTAGCTTGAATATGCCAGGCCAAAAACACTGCATTATTTTCACTGATAGGCTTATTTATGCCTAACTGATAATGACTAAAATAATCCGTATGATAAATTTGTGAATAATAGTGAGTACCCGTTTCAGTCGTGTAATTTACTTTACCTCGCCACTTTTTGGGTAATACTTGCTGATAATCTACAACGCGACCTTCTAGCACAGGTGATGTATCTAATTGTCCATTTTCAGTTAAACGATATACTTGCCAACGATTAATTTGGCTGAATAATGCACCACGCCAATATATTCGACTAAAAGCATCGTTTACTGATAAATCAAACTGCAATTGTGGGTATATTTGCCAGGTAACGGCAACATCAAGCGTAACACCCTCGCCTTCTGCATCAGTTTCAGGGTATGGTAACAGTTCATTATGCGCGCTATATATTTGAGCAGGCGCATCAAGCTGAAAATCATCTATTCCTTGCCAAATAGCTTTTCCTCGTAACCTTGCTTGATAAAAATCTGACGTTTTTAAATAACTGCCCCCCATAGCTAAGGTGATATTTGACGGCAGTTGCCATCGATAAGCGACGTTTAAACCTGAGGCCTCAAGGTGACTCATTTGTAACCTAAGCTGATATTTTTGTTCCGCAACAAAGCCCATATCATTTGTAGTCTGGTAATAAAAACGAGCGGTATCGTTGGTGAATTTATAAAAATAATCAAGTCGCTTAATTATACTAAAAGAAAATTTTTCATAGTTAACACCAAAGGCAAGCTGGCTTAATGAAACCCCATGATCGCCATAATCCAGATCACCATTAAATTTATTGATAAAACTATCTATAGACGTTGGCTCACTATAACTATAACTATCGATGCTAAAAAAAATGTGATTATCAGTCTGTTGAGAAAATGTACTGGCTGATACTGCAAGACAAACGAATAAAATAAATAGACGAGTAAACATAAATTTTCTTTCAAATAAATACAATAAAAAGGGCGACTTATGCCGCCCTTACTTAATTGCGGTTGAAATATTAATTAGAGCACTTCAAAACTGCCATCTTGGTAGGTGATGATAAAGATATCACTGTCAGTATCTTCTTCTATGATTGCGGCTTGTTCACCATCAATCATAATGTGACCCGTCACCGTGCATAGATCGGTCTCAACATTACAGGCTTCAGCCAGCATCAAAGTATTACCATTTTGATCTGTCACTATCATTTCTACATCATTACCTGCTAGGGCCGCATCAATCTCTAAACGATCAGAGCCCACGGCAATATCAAGGGATAATAATGCCGACTCTAAACCTGTTCGTGTGGCCGTGAGCATTATTCCGGTAATATCAGAGGAGCCTGCCAGGTCAAATTCCAGAGCGATACCAAAATCAACACCAATAAAATTATCTTCGGTTTCACCCAGAATGTCACTTTGGCTTTCAAAACTAGTGACACTATCAATAAATTGACCCGCTTGGTAAAAATCAGTCCAGGAAGAGATTAAATTGTCAGTTTGAATATGTACACTGGTGTCAGGATCAATATTCATGGTGATACTGGCGGTCACCGATTCACTGCCCTGGCTAAACGTACCACTTAAAGTCAAATCAAACTCATCGAGCGTCAAACTGCTCTCTTGCGTTTCAGTATAGCCAGAACAATCCGTAGTACCATCAGGACTCCCGCTAACATCACAATCTAAGATCGGGCCATATTCCCCGCTTTCTGCCCACGATTCTGTTGCGTCATCGATAGTCAGACCTAGTTGCCCGGTAAAGCGGATCGGTGCCTCGCCTGTTAACTGGGCTAAAGTAATATTTAAATCCGCTGAAGCTAAGCTAACATGGGTGGTTTCAGTGTATTCAAAACCGGTTTGTGATTCGCTACTATTAAAGACATCATCTAAATCAATCGAAATATCACCTGAATTAATCGTCATCGCGACATTGACTGAACTGATCGTACCTGAAATGGCTAAACTACCCACACCGGCAAATTCTTCATCCGTCGTAGTCAAATCCTCAACGATTTCTAAAGCAATAGTCGCTTCAACATCAACATCAAGTGCTACTGAGCCAGTAACGGTATCGGGGAATACCATATCGATACTGTAGGTATCCCCCGTACTCGCACTGGTAATAGTGACTGGAATGTCTAATTCAGATCCGTTAGTCACGGTATATGCCGTTAAGGGCGCTAAGCCGGCATCGATCGCTGCCATATTAGCTTCATAAGCGAGTACTAACGCGGTACTGATGGGATCTAAGCTGTCAAAAATAGTATCAAGATCAACTTCGCTAACAAGCTCAGTCGCCAGTTCAAAGCTAGCAATAAAGGTTGCTTCATCTGAGCCTTCATAAGTTGCTGTCAGACCAAAAGCACGAACACGCTCAACCATATTTTTAGCCGCTTGTACGCGGTTTTGAACAGCGGGATTAGCGGGCACTACCACTTTAGTTGAATCCGGTTCTGCTGCTTGAGCCTGCATTAATAGTAATTCTGTCGTTGATTCAAGCGTGCCTAAATCAACGCCAGCAAAGCTAGGGTTTTTAATAATGGCTAAGGATTCTGCAAATATCTCGGCTAAAGATACGGTTGCCCCATCAGTCGACTCATTATTCATCATCTGACCATTATTAGCGGCAAAATCGGCAATCACGGCAGCTAAAGCGTTGTCTGGAGAAGTACCAACAGCAGCATCAACAAGGGCAGCCGCTAATAATGCGGCGTTTAAAATAGCCGCTTCAGGAGCTTCGCCACTCGCAGCATTAACGTCATCAGGATTGGTAAGGTTGACAACTTCAAGCTCAGTTAACTTGCCAGTAATATTAAATAACGCAGCAACATAAGCGTTAGCCTCCGCTACCGTAGTCGCATCAAATATTGTTGCGTTTTGCGCCAAGACTGCAGCAAGAGTCGTCAGTGCAGTAATGTTAGTCGTGACGTCTTCACCCTCTTGAACATCCGATACCACTGCTTTCAAGCTGAAATCATTGGTTAGTGCAAAATCTTGTCCAAAGGCAACACCATTACAACCTGCAAAAATATCACATACCATGACTGAATCAGTTCCAGCCGTTATTTCGATAACGATAGGCCCGGTATAATCTGCAACAGTAAGTGAATATGATCCATTCGAATCCGTTGTGCCTTCGACTAATACAGTCGTATCCGTAACACCATTGGTTACACCATAAATCTTAACAATACCGTTTTTGATAATACCTTTTATCGCAGTACCACCAATATTAAAGGTTTGAGGTGTCGAACCACCACCGTCATCTGGTGTAGAACTACCACCACCTCCACAGGCAGTCAGAAAAGAAGTCACAAGTATGGTACTGGCAAAAATTTTAACTAGGCGATTCATAAATATTCCTCATAAAAAACCTGTAGCGGCCCCGCCGGTATCAAGCACAACCGAAAGGATTAGAAATATGAGTGTAGGTTATGTTTTGTAGAAATGAATGGAGGATTTATTTCGGCTGTACAAAGGATCAGATTCTTAGGGTGCCTGTGAATTTTAGCAAACGTTCAGAGCATAAAGTGCTACGAACGTTCCCTGAGTTTCCAACTATATTTCTGATTTTTATATATTATTTGTGTAAAAATCTCCGTAACACCTCCTTTTGATCGACCCCTTTGGTGTTAAAATCCGTGACTATAAATCTGGCCCCAACGGCGTTATAAAGGGCCAATATCCAACGTTATAGGTTTGTTTTTTACTCCTATAAGTTTGATCTAAATCAAAAATCAGGCAATGCCTTGAGTGTTTCTGTATGCCTGGCTAAGGTAACAATAGTGTAAAACTGTTATTACTGACCCGAATCGTCAAAGCGGGAACCAGTCAGTTTAACTACCAATGGACAGACAGCCCCCTGTCCTGCCAATAAACAATACACTCGTGCAAGGCACGACATCGATTGCCGTTATAGACGTTAAAGTGTTCTTAGCTGGTACCGAGCCTCTATTCCTGCCGAACTGCAAATAGTGGTGGGCACCATAACAACCACTGGCAGGTTGTCTGGAAAGGAGGCTGTGTGTTTCCTTATACTTACACCGCAGCTGGTAAAGTGGAACTGACCTATTATCTGACTCAGGATGGCAGTCAATTTTTACGGGGTGTGGTCAGAGAAAATTTACCTGCTTCACCACCGCTAAAATTATATTCCTTACATACCTATGGGTCCAAAAACGGTCAGAAATGGCAAGCCCTGTCAGTTCTGGTGGTAAAATAATCAGGTGAATTTGTTTATCATAGCAATCCCTTAGGCCTGGCCATTAAATCCAATTGTTATATGTTTGTTGCCCAATCGGCAGCAGGACAATTCCGAGCAGTTTTTATGGCGTTCACCCCTTTAAAAGGGGCAGGCAGCCGTGGTTAATACCGGGCGACCCTGAAGCTTGTTAAGGGCCTTGTTGCAGATTTGCTTAACAAGGCCCTGGCAGGCTTGCGTACTCATAAATGTAGTCTATTTTGGTATTTTTCTTTTAAAAACATAGCACCTGTAATGGCGGTTTTTTAGCTTACCCGGCCATGTTTGTTATTTTTTAGCGAAACGTTCTCTTTTATACCGCGCATCAGTCAGATGACAAAATCAACATAGTCGTTTCGATAAAGACATTTGAATATTTCACAGACACGGAAGTGCCACTTTGCTGATCTTACCCTAATCGACCTGACTCAGATGCATAGCATGTGTAAGTGGGCTATGAATGATAATGGGGTCTAGGTAACTCAGTTGCTAGCAGAAAAGTGATGGGCATACCCTCCCTGCGCAAAGGGCTATACTTATGTCTAATGGCCTCATCACTGTTAGCTGTTAAGCTTATTTATTCAATATTAAGCCTCACTATAAATGCATCAATAAACGCTAGGTGACCAGTTACTACGTTACGCTTCTTCGCCCGTACATAATTGCACGTCCTGTGGCGTTACGTGCCATTACATAATGAAAATAGGAAGAGAATGAAAATCATAGACTGTGCATTATGTTTAATTTTATTGCAGGTAAATAACGTTGCAGCACAAACATCAAATACCATCGCTGTTGAGGTGTTAACAAAAGCAATGACAAGCTGGGATGGTACGGCACTGCCAGAATACGCTGAAGGTAAACCCGAAGTATCCATACTAAGAATAATAATTCCTCCTGGTACAAAATTACCCTTACATAAACATCCCGTGATCAACGCTGGCGTGTTACTAAGTGGGGAGTTAACTGTAGTCGCGCAAGACGGTGTTACATTACATATGATAGCCGGTGATACTATTGTTGAGGTTGTGAATAAGTGGCATTACGGTAAAAATGAAGGAAATGAACCAGCAGAAATAATTGTTTTCTATGCTGGCATACAAGGTGAACCGTTAAGCATTAAAAAATAAGCACTAATCCATAAGTGTAGTATAGCCCGCCTGATTGCCTGAGCCTTCAATCAAAAGTGAACGACCCTGGGACTTCGCTGCACTCTGATCACGGGGTTTTCTTAACAAATAAGATAAAGTGCCTTAGGGGCACATTTAACTACTCTATTTTTAAGTTGCTGTTACAAATTAATGTTATTGCATTGTCAGTCACAACCTCTCCCCAGGTTTGATAACCGTCCGGTGGTTGGTATAAGTTGGAGTCCACACTGTATTGCCCGCTACAGGACGTCATCACTGCCATTGTGCTTGTTGCCGCCGCTTTTACCCCATCATCGGTCGCGCGACTCCCGATGTAAAAATCATTACCGGGCCAGGAAACATGATCCCATGCCACAAAACTGGTTAAGGTGCAGTCACTAAACTCACCTTTGATATCCTCGTAATCAGCAGGTAAACACAGTTGCCCTTTACCTTCATTGCCCTTAAGCAGCGGCTTTAGTATTGCTCCAAGCTGGCCTTTAAATTTGCCTGCAAACTGTCCACAGCCCAGCCCAGGCAGGGTAATAATAGTGTTAACACCTTTAGCCTGTGCAAACTCATTGGCATAGCGCAAGCAAGGGAGCAATCGTCGTTCATAAAGGGCGTAATATGCCGCGAAGCTAACCTGGTGATTATCTGTCACCTCACACCAGTCAGCCGGAATATTACCGGTTCCGTTTCTTAACAAGGCCCCAGGCGCATAAATCAGCAGGGCTTTAAGGGAGATGAATGTATAGCGGGTAACTGATGCAGGCCATTATCAAATACGTCGACTTCCATCGCCATGGATATATCCCCCAGGATCCCAAGCTCAGTCTGATACCAATCTGAGCCATCACCCGATACGCTGCTTTCGGCAAATATCTGTGTTTTTTTAGTATTGAGTAAACATTCGATAAACTGTGTGACGCTTAGTAAATCAATATTGCGTGAGTGCAAGGTGTTTTGTAATAACCTGCCTGGTGTTTGCTTACCTGCTTTTAACGCATTTAAATAATCTTGTGCATGGGTAAAACTCGTTTTGTGCAACAAGTTTATATAGCCTGTTTTGTCAGTTTTCAATTCGCTCTCTCACTTTTTACCTAAGCAACCTGGGGGTAATTGTATCCATGTTCTGGTCAACCCCAACTGATCGCTTACATGGGTGTGAGCGATCTGCTATTACCGTATAACAAACACAGAGAGAAGCTACAGCAAATCCTTGTTATTTTTCTTGCGGGTATGAGAATAAAACAACTCCATCGCACCGATAAATGAATGGCTATTAGTCCAAAATTCGGGATAGTCACCCTGCTTTTTTATCAGCGCCGCTGAAATTTCAATCATACTATCGTTACTTGGATGCTCTAAAGGCCAAACGTTTTGGGCTGCTCCCTGGGCTCTTTCAATATCAAGACCTTCAACATCATCACCTTGGTCATCAACAGGTTTAACATTCAACGGCATCGACCAAAATTGGTTTAAGTTTGCAGCTTGATGCATTATTGGTTGAGCGCCTTTTCGGGCCAAAGAGCCTTTATCTCGCCGGGCA
>Ga0307489_10000073_pt1 | contig 48866 bp, 42 predicted proteins | sample SB12metaG_FD_202247 | JGI IMG/M metagenome (GOLD analysis project Ga0307489, IMG submission 202247) | Sea-ice brine microbial communities from Beaufort Sea near Barrow, Alaska, United States - SB 1.2 | ecosystem: Environmental > Aquatic > Marine > Coastal | place: USA: Alaska | collected... | reverse complement strand
CAGGGTGGATATTAGGAATACAATCTGTATAAAAATAGACGATCTTAATAATATTAATTATAGCAATAAATTTTTATTTGGGGATTTAATCGTAATTAAGTTTAATTATTAATTTATTGGTTAATAATTATAATACCGTTAAAAGTGATAATGAATTGCGTGGAATACTTGGAAGTTACATTAACGGATAATATAATACCGCGAGAATACATTTACATATAAGTAATTGTTAATCAATGTAAAATTAACCAATAACAGCGTTAAAGCGACGATTCTATTTTGTCTATTTTTATAGAATAAGAGTAAGCAACAATCATATGAGGTTAATACTCAAATGTCACTGACTGCTGACCCCTCTTATAATATAAGTCGCTTGAATTAGCTGCAAATAATAACGGATCGCCTGAATTATTTTACCGGCGGTGTGGCCCGCTGGTTTCGGTTTCAGCACGGATCGCATGAAATTCAGAGCCCACTTTCCACTTGGGCCATCGCGTCGAGTCACCTAAGTCTCGCAATATTGTATGAAATAATTCAATATTTTCAACTGCGCCACGTAAGTCCCAATCTGCACTTCAGGCATCACAGGTCTGGTGATAGCAATTATTAATGTAGTCAGCAATCCACTGGTCACCCGCTGCACGCCCACCGTCAATCAAATCTGCGCCCCCAGCAATGCCCATGATCAGTAATACTGGCACGCCCTGACGTGCCAAAGAAAAATGGTGAGCACGAAAAAAAAGACCATTTTCAGGAAGACTTTCAGGCGTAACAACTCGTGATTGCAGCGCTGCCGCCCGAGCCAAGTCATCTTCCAGATCACTCTGGCCTTCACCGACTAAAATCACATCTCGTGCCGGGCCTGCAGTTTGCAGAATATCTAGAGTGAAATAGCCACGGTTGAATGCAGTGGATATATGGGATTCATCGCATATGCAGCTTAGCCCAGCATGCCACTTTCTTCTGCGGTCCATACCGCAAAAACAACACTACGCGCCATGGGAGGACCAGTCTTCAGGACGCGTGCAAGTTCAATTACGCCTGCCGTACCGAGCGCATCATCATTCTCGCCGGGACGCACTGTGCGACCCGCCGAATCAGGCTCACCCTGACCGTAGCCATCCCAGTGAGACGACACCATCAAGGTCTCATCAGCTTGGGTACTGCCGGGCAGTCGTGCCAGCACATTTTGAGACTCAATTTTATCAAAAGCAACATCAAAGCTTGCACTCAAATTCGCTTGAGGTAATTCAAATGCAAAGAAATCTGCGCGTCTCGCTAGTTGGCGCTACTCAACAAAATCCAACCCAGCTGCGCAAAAAAATGCTGTGCCGGTATCATAGTGAAGCCAACCCTGCAGCAACGGTGGTAAAGGACCACTAGTCTCAGCCAGTGCAAACTGCTCACCTGCTGCTGATGATGCAACATTCCACCCGTAGCCCGCAGCCTTATCTTCATGGATAACCAGTGCTGCCAGCGCACCTCGACGCGCAGCCTCCTCATACTTGTAAGCCCAACGGCCATAATATGTCATACGCTTATTACCAAAGCGCCCCGCTACTGGCTCATCAGCTGTGGCAAAAAAATCTGGATCGTTGACCAAAAACACTGCAACTTTACCAGTCAAATCAATATCACCAAAATCATCCCAGTCCCGCTCGGGTGCACTTGCACCAAAACCCACAAATACCAGTGGAGCATTATCAATGCCAATAGTCTCAACGGCGTGCACTGTGCTGACCTCAACATCGATACCCTGTTGCCAAGTTTGACTAGCATCACCTACCACGATACGAATACTACTGTCCTGGGGCAGCTGAGTATCGCTCAAGGGAACCGAATGCAACCATGTATCGTCCAAACCACCGGGTTCTAGTCCCAGGGACTGAAATTTTTCGACCAAAAATGCGATGGTTTTCGCTTCTCCTGGCCCACCGGGTACAAGGCCTTCGAACTCATCAGAGGCTAGGCCTTTGACAATGTCAGACAGACGCTGACTTTCAATGACCGCTGTTTTAGCTACTAAAGCACTTCTGATTTCGTTATCAACAACAGGCTTGGTTGATTCGGAGCAAGCACTGATAACGAATATTAAGGTAAGGCTAAGACAAAATTGGTTGCAGCGGTTCATAAAAAAATTCCCAACAAAGTAAAGGTCGTAATATAAGTGAATCCAGTATATTCAATTCGAATAAAGAGACATAATTAAACTGATTTACTTTTTATGTGTTTTAAAGCCAACACATTATCCTATTGAATTATCCTTTAAACTAAGTTTCGGTAAATCAGACTTTTTACTCCATGGGGATGTCTATCGCTGCACGTTGTTATCTTTATAAATACTTATCAAGCTAATAACACTCAAGAATTCAAACTTTCTATGAGCTCGATAATGCTGGAAATTTCCTAGATGTTTATTACTTATTGTTTATTTTACTACAAGTTGACCAACTATTAGAGCCAGTTTACGCCACTATGCATCATTACCGAGTAAGCACTATCTCGATTTATTAAATAGCACAGTATAGGATAATTTATATGTGACTCAAGCCAATATAGACTAGATCTATTTTACTATTCCTGAAGGACTGTGCACATTAATACATTAATAATTTTATAAACTTATCTTTTTGGAGAGAAGGAATAAATACAATGAAGTTGATATTCAATATTTTATTGATAAAGAGTTTACAGCATAAAAAATACTACAAATTAATTAGAGCCGCTTTTTGCGGTTTTTTTGTTTTTAATGTTACAATGCGCCAAATTTTACTAATCAATGAAGATCCTTTAAATAACTTGGATTTTCTATTTGTGTGAACCAGTGTGTGTACCAAGGCAAGATCAATGACAACCAATAACCTACAGGCCTCAGCAGTAAACCTTCGCAGGACCTTCGCAATTATCTCGCATCCAGATGCGGGTAAAACCACGATTACAGAAAAAGTATTACTTTTTGGTCAAGCTTTACAAAAAGCAGGCACAGTAAAAGGTAAGAAATCTGGACAACATGCCAAGTCTGACTGGATGGAAATGGAAAAAGAACGTGGTATTTCTATTACCACTTCAGTTATGCAATTTCCTTACAACGGTTGTTTAGTTAATTTACTTGATACACCTGGTCATGAAGACTTTTCAGAAGATACTTACCGAACACTAACCGCCGTAGACTCTTGTTTGATGGTTATTGATGTTGCCAAGGGTGTTGAAGCACGTACTGTTAAATTAATGGAAGTTACCCGTTTGCGGGACACCCCTATTATTACTTTTATGAATAAGATGGATCGTGATGTTCGCAACCCTATTGAAGTGATGGATGAAGTAGAAGACGTATTAAACATTAAGTGTGCGCCCATTACCTGGCCAATAGGTATGGGTAAAGAATTCAAAGGTGTTTATAATATCTTAACTGATGAAATCTATTTATATCAATCAGGTTTAGGACACACCATTCAAGAAAAACGTGTCATTAAAGGATTAGACAATCCGGCACTTGATGAAGCGATTGGACCTTTTGCAGAAGATTTTCGTGAAGAAATGGAATTAGTGATCGGGGCTGCTCATGAATTTAATTTAGAAGCCTTTTTAAAGGGTGAACTTACCCCAGTATTTTTTGGTACCGCTTTAGGAAATTTTGGTGTAGATCATATGCTTAATGGCTTAACCCAATGGGCACCAAAACCTTTACCTAGATTAACCGATACCCGAAATGTTGATGCTAATGAAGAAAAATTCTCTGGTTTTATTTTTAAAATCCAAGCCAATATGGATCCTAAACATAGGGACAGAATCGCCTTTATGCGTATTTGCTCAGGTAAGTATGAAAAAGGCATGAAAATGCGCCAAGTACGTATTAAAAAAGACGTAAGAATTGCCGATGCCGTTACTTTTATGGCGGGCGATCGAGCTCAAGTTGAAGAAGCTTATGCTGGTGATATTATTGGTTTACATAATCATGGCAGCATTCAAATTGGTGATACCTTTACCGCAGGCGAGATGATGAAGTTTAGTGGGATTCCTAATTTTGCACCAGAAATGTTCCGTCGTATTCGACTACGCGATCCATTAAAAGCGAAACAGTTACAAAAGGGCTTAATACAATTATCCGAAGAGGGTGCCGTACAAGTATTCCGGCCACTGATTAATAACGATATGATTGTTGGTGCCGTTGGTGTGCTTCAATTTGAAGTTGTTGTCCAGCGATTAAAGTCTGAATATAAAGTGGATGCGATTTATGAACCTATTACTGTAGCCACCGCAAGATGGTGTACATGTGATAATGAAAGGACGTTAGAGCAGTTCAGAAAAAAAGCAGGCGATAATTTAGCTTTAGATGGTGGTAATAACTTAACGTATATAGCACCGACTATGGTGAACTTATCTTTAGCGTTAGAGCGTCATCCTGATATTGAGTTTCATTCCACCCGAGAACACTAAATCCGATGTCTACAGGTCTTTTATTCGCGTTGTATTAATAAAACTGATATCGAATTAGCAGTACAGTAATAATTTCTATTAAGAAATAACAAGAGATTAAAATGAATATTAAAGAGATTTTAAGTGACAAAGTGAGTGCTGCGATGGTTGCCGCTGGTTTACCCGAAGGGACAAACCCTGCAGTTAGTCTTGCTACCCGTGCAGGTTTTGGTGATTACCAGGCCAACGGTGTAATGGGCGCAGCTAAAAAGCTTAAAACTAATCCGCGGGAATTAGCCACTAAAGTTGTCGATAATTTACAGTTAGCAGGTATTGCTAGTCATGTTGAACTGGCTGGCCCTGGCTTTATTAATATTCACTTAGATGAGCAATGGTTAAGCAGTCAACTTAACACACTTGCCGATAATAGCCGTATTGGTGTAACACAACGGAAAACACCTCAAACCGTTGTCGTTGATTATTCAGCGCCAAATCTAGCAAAAGAAATGCATGTGGGCCATCTGCGTTCAACCATTATTGGTGATGCCGTTGTCCGAGCACTTGAGTTTAGAGGTGATAAGGTTATTCGTCAAAATCATATGGGTGACTGGGGCACACAATTCGGAATGTTAATCGCGCATTTAAGTGACAAACTGGCCAGTGATGAAGTGGCTGAAACAGCACTTAGTGATTTAGAAAACTTTTACCGTGAAGCTAAAATTCGTTTCGATAATGAAGAAGGCTTTGCTGATAGAGCCCGCGCTGACGTTGTAAAATTACAAAGTGGTGATACAGATTCTGCTAAATTATGGCAGCAGTTTATTGATATTTCGATCTCTCACAGTGAAGATATTTATCAAAAACTCAATGTTTCACTGACTCGTGACGATATTATGGGCGAGAGTGCCTACAATGCCGATTTATCAAACGTGATAGATGAGTTAATGGCAAAAGAAATTGCTGTTGAAGATCAAGGTGCAAAAGTTGTTTTTATTGACGAAATGGCCAATAAAGATGGAGAGCCTTCGGTATTTATCGTTCAAAAATCAGGTGGTGGGTTTTTATATGCCACCACCGACTTATCGGCTTGTCGCTATCGTAGTAATGAATTAAAGGCCGATCGCATTATTATATTTACTGATGCTCGTCAATCGTTACACTTTAAACAAGTAGAGGTTGTTGCACGTAAGGCTAACTTTTTACCTGAGAGTGTTAATTATCAACATTGTCCATTTGGGATGATGATGGGTAATGATGGCAAACCTTTTAAAACTCGTACCGGTGGCACCATTAAATTAGCAGCGTTACTTGATGAAGCCATTAGTCGTGCTAGTGACGTTATTCGAGAGAAAAACCCTGATTACAGCGAATACAAATTGGCAGAAATTGCCAGCAAAGTAGGTATTGGCGCAGTTAAGTTTGCTGACTTATCAAAAAACAGAACGAGTGACTATATTTTTAATTGGCAAACCATGTTGAGTTTTGAGGGCGCGACTGCCCCTTATCTTCAATATGCCTATTCACGTATTCAGTCGATATATAGCAAAGCGCTTGTTGATGAAGCCGCAGCAAAGGCAACAATAAATATAATTGAACCACAAGAAAAAGCCTTAGCATTAAAAATACTGCAACTTGAAGATGTTATTGATGCGGTTATCAGTGAATGTACACCTAACCTCTTGTGTAATTACCTTTATGAGTTAGCGAGCCTTTATATGAGTTTTTATGAAGCCTGTCCTATTCTTAAAGAGGGCATTGACATTGAAGTGAAAAATTCACGTTTAGCGTTAGGCCAAATAATTGCTAAGACCTTGAAAAAAGGGTTAGATGTTTTAGGTATTGATGTTATGGACCGCATGTAGCATCTTTAGATAGTCGATTACTCAAACTATTTGACGTTAATTTATATCGTCAAATAGTTTGGCTTTTGTCTAGCTACATTTAGAAGGAGAGTTAATGAATTTTACTGATAGTCATTGCCATTTGGACTTTGATGCGTTTGCCAATGAACTTCCTCAGTTAATCAGTCAATGCGCCAGTGCAAGCATACACCAAATCATTATCCCTACCACTCATCCTGATACCTGGCAAAAAGTGATAGACTTAGCAAAAACGCAAAGACATAACGGCTGTAAAATTTTTTCCTGCTTAGGTATTCATCCTTGGTTTTTACAAGGTTTAACCTCAGTTCATCTTGATAATTTAGCTCATGCGGTTGAGCAGAATACTCAGAACAGCAGTCAAAATAAAGGTAACAATATCATTGCCATTGGTGAAGCAGGTATAGATGGGCCCATTATTAAACAACAAGATAACCTTAACCAACAGTTAACCTTCTTCAACTATCAATTAGCCCTTGCCAATCAATATCGATTACCTGTGATTGTCCACCATCGCCAATCTCATCAACACATCATTCCATTAATTAAAAAAGCAAAATTAACGGCAGGTGGTGTAATACACGCTTTTTCCGGCAGTTATCAACAGGCGAAAGAGTATATTGATTTGGGCTTTAAGTTAGGTATTGGTGGCACAATTACTTACCCAAGAGCCAATAAAACTATTCAAGCAGTCAAACGTTTACCATTATCAAGCTTAGTTTTAGAAACTGATGCACCGGCAATGCCACTATATTCTAAACAAGGGCAAAATAATTCGCCATTAGAATTAATCACGGTATTTGAAGCATTGGTTCAAATACGTCAAGAAAAGAGAGAACTGATTGCCGAGCAAATAGAAGCCAATGTAAATCAACTATTTAATTTACCTTAACGATATATTACCTATTAGCCTGTTTTTGCGGAATGCGATAGCCTTGTCGACTAAAACGATTAAAACCTCTAGTTAATAAAAACCCAACCAACCCCGCTAAAATTAGCATGATACGAAGCAATTGCTGACGTTGTTCACTGGCATCATTAAGCACGTCACTTAACTGCTTTTTTTCGATGGTGAATCGTAAGTAACCCAATAACTTATCTGTTCTAATCTCTTGCACAAAAGGAACGAATTTAGCACTAGTATTATCTTTATATGGCGAAATACCGTAAAGATCATTAATAGAGTCGAAGGTTGTGGTTTCTGATGAAGAAAAAAAGAGCACCTGGCCTGTTTCATCGTAGAGATGCACCGATTTGACAAATTTTATTTTAGCCAGCTCATCAACAGTTTGCTGTAGTAATTCATTCTCAGAATTAACCATTAAAATTTGCAAACCACTACTCGCCTGATCAAGGTATTGATTGCTAATATCATGAAAATGTTCACTAATTAAGGCTTTATCATTTACTCCACCCGCTATCCACATATTCATTAACAAAATAATAAACACAATCGCTATAGCTAATTGCATTATTTTATTATAAATGGATGATGTTTTAAGGTATAAAGAGGGGTCAAATTGCTTCATAAACACTTTATAATATCGAAAGGTAATCTTATGTTATAGATTACCTTGAATGAGTGATGAAGTAAATTGTCGCTTTAATTCGCTTATCACTGCTATATACAACTAAGAACAGAGGCTTAAATTGTCAATTTTAGTTCAGACTTTATCAATAAAAACCGAATTCAATCAAAATCTTGAGTACTTAATCGCCAGCAAACAAGCGGTCAATAGTTTACCCAGTTTATGCCAACTTACACCATCGAAAATAATCGTTTCTCCTCATGTTTTATTGACAGATGAGATTAAATCCAGCAATGAAACACTTTCAAATATACCGTTAGCTAATAACTGTGATCAGCTTGAATTAGTGGTATTTAGTGATATCTCTTATTCTTTATTAATAACGCTAATGAAACAGTGTCATTTATCCATCGTCGGTCTAAATGCGATTAATCACAGAAATAATTTAATAAGTTATCGTTTTGCTGTCATTAGCGAGAGCTTAAAAAAATCGTCAGCGCTTTTGGCTCAGTTTGCTTTAGAAAATAAAATTGAAGCGGCATTATTAGCTAACGCACCCCAATTATCTATTCCAGGTTTACTAGTGATGGACATGGACTCAACCACCATCGAAATTGAATGTATTGATGAAATAGCAATATTGGCCGGTGTTGGTGAACAAGTAGCGGCAGTTACCGAACTCGCTATGCAAGGACAACTTGATTTTACTCAAAGCTTACATCAAAGAGTAGCGACACTTGAAGGTTCACCAGAGACCATCCTCGAAGAGGTAGCTAAAAACATACCCTTGATGTCTGGCCTTAAAACCCTGATTAAACAACTGAAAAAAAATCACTGGCGTATTGCGATTGCCTCAGGTGGTTTTACTTATTTCGCCGATCACTTGGAAAAATCACTGGATCTGGATGCTAGTTTCGCCAATCAGTTAGAAATTAAAGCAGGGAAATTAACGGGCAAAGTTTTAGGTGATGTTTTTGATGCACAAGCTAAGGCAGACTCATTGGCAGTACTGAGTAAAAAGTTTATGATAGCAAAAGAGCAAACTGTGGCCATGGGTGACGGCGCTAATGATTTAGTAATGATGGCGACGGCATATTTAGGTGTAGCTTTTCATGCAAAACCTATAGTACTTGCCCAAGCTGATGCCAGCATTAATCATAGTGGTTTAGATTGTTTATTGCATTGGTTAAAATAAACCATCTGAGTGAAACTCAATAATAAATTTATTTTTTCATCAAAAAACGGGCACAAGTGGGTTGATCCATACTTCCATTTTTAATAAGAATCTTTGTTTGAAATAGATTGGGTGGATAGATAAAATCGAGCATCCAAGTTACTCTTTGATACCTTGCCATTGGACTGATTAAACGTTGAAATGCTTTAGCCATTTAATCTTAGGTATAATTTGCTTTACTTAAATCCAGATAATAATGGTGGTAGTTGAATTTGAGCACAAATTAGCTAGTACATTGATTAAAAATCAATATTTTTTCCTGATGTAACGCATAATAAGTAGTAAAAATCAGATAAAGGAAATCAAATGGCAAAACCATCAAAATTAGAATTTGTCTGCACAGACTGTGGAATGAATTACCCACGCTGGCAGGGACAGTGCCGATGTGGAGCATGGAATACTTTAGCCGAGATGCGAATTCCAAGTAATTCTTCTATAAAATCAGGTAGCAAGGGTACATCTTCAGCGGGATATGCTGGTGGGATAAGTGGTGGTTCAAAAAAGATTCATGAGATACACGTAACTGAATCAGAAAAAACATTAACAGGCATTGGCGAACTTGACCGTGTTTTATGTGGTGGCATTACCACTGGCTCGGTTAATATCATTTCAGGGGACCCAGGTGCAGGTAAAACAACCCTACTTTCTGACCTTGTCGCACGTATGTCTAAAACAACGACTGCGCTTTACTGCACGGCAGAAGAGTCCTTGTCTCAATTTAAAAACAGGGTTGATCGCCTAAAGCTTGACTACAATCAAGAGTCACTTTATTTATTGTCAGAAACGAGTGTTGAGGCGATTATTGAAGAGCTCGATACTCATCAAATAAAGTTTGCCGTTATTGATTCTATTCAAGCAGTTGTCACAGAAAATGCCAATGGTAGCCCGGGTTCACCTTCTCAAGTTAAAAGTGCGGCACAGTCTTTAACGCAATATTGTAAACAGAACGATGTCACCATGTTCATTATTGCCCACGTTAACAAAAACAATGAGATAGCTGGCCCACAAACTTTGGTTCATATTGTTGATGCCTTACTCCATATAGATACCAATGATGGACAGATACGGACATTAAGAGCCAATAAAAATCGTTTTGGTGATATTGATACCGTTGGTATTTTTAAGATGAATGAACGGGGTATGATTAGTGTTGATAACCCAAGCGAAATATTTTTATCTGGCTCCACCACTCAATCACCAGGCTCAGCCATTACTTGTATTCGTAAAGGTAACAGAAACTTATTGTTAGAAATACAATGCTTAACCACCGAGACAGAAGCAGAATTCCCACAAAGAGTTTGTGTTGGATTAAACATGAACCGCATTAAAATGTTAACTGGCATTTTACGCAAACATACTAAAACAAAAATATTTCATGACACTTTCTTCAATATTATTGGTGGTTTAAAAATAGACGAATCAGAAACCTGTATAGATTTAGCATTAGTTACCGCCATGCTTAGCAGCCTTAATGATTTCGTGATCCCAAGGGAAACTTGCATTATGGGCGAGTTAAGTTTAAATGGTGATGTAAGACCTATAGACAGTGGAGTTCCTAGGGTTAAAGAAGCGGCGCAGCATGGTTTTAATCGGATATTTATCCCCTTCCGTAATTATCATAAATCAATGGAAGGTTTAGGTGCAAAAATAGTACCGATCAAAACAATTCATGAATTGATTGAATTAATCAAATAATCTAAAATCATATACGCTTGAACTAAAAAATAACAATCAAGGATCATTTAAATTGAGGATTACTGCTATTCTATTAATGCACATTCATCACAAAAAAACACTAATTAATCAATTATCCAAAACGGTTTATCAATGAGATTTTGTTATTTAAAGGTATTCGTAGTGCTCTGCTTATTAATAGGTAACAAGCCAGTTAATGCAGAAAAATTAACTATTGAACGCATTTTTTCTGCTCCTGCACTCAATGGTCATTCACCAAAATCGTTAAAAATCTCGCCTAATGGCAAGCGTGTTACTTTTTTGCAGGCCAAAGCAAACAATGTCAATCGCTACGACCTATGGGAATACAATTTAGAGGAAAATAAAAGCCAATTATTGGTTGACTCCGACACACTATTTAATGGCGAAGAACAATTATCAGATGAAGAAAAAGCGCGTCGAGAGCGACAACGAACTTATGGTTCAGGCATCATTGAATACCTCTTTTCGCCCAACGGACAAGCGTTACTATTTCCACTCAATGGTGATGTGTATTATTACCAAATCAAGGATAAAACTGTTAAACGTTTAACAAAGACTACCGCCTTTGAAACCGATATAAAGTTTTCACCTAAAGGCAATTTTGTCTCTTTTATTCGGCAGCAAAACATTTTCATCTTAGATATTAACACCACTAAAGAGCGTCAACTGACTAAAGATGGTGGAGGAGTTATTAAAAATGGCATGAGTGAATTTGTCGCCCAAGAAGAGATGGACAGAATGACCGGTTACTGGTGGTCAAATGATGAAAAAAAAATCGCCTTTTTACGGGTTGATGAATCCGACGTAGCTACGGTTATACGGAATGAAATTTACGCTGAACGTATTGAATTAATTGAACAACGCTATCCCGCGGCAGGCTCCAACAATGTAAAAATTAAACTTGGTTATGTTGATATTAAGAGAAAAAAATTAAATTTCATTCCTCTTTATCAAGGTAAAAATAACAACGGCGATTTTTATCTTCCGCGAGTCAAATGGTTACCTAATAGCAAAACTATTTCTTATCAATGGCAAAGCCGAGATCAAAAAACCTTACACCTTAATTTTTTCAATTTAAACTCCAAAAAAGATAAAACAGTTTTAACAGAAACATCTAAAAACTGGGTAAATTTACATAAGGATTTACATTTCCTTAATGACAATAACAGCTTTATTTGGGCTTCTGAGCGTGACGGTTATAAACATTTATACCGTTTTAATTATCAAGGGGATATAGTAGGCCAATTAACAAAAGGGCATTGGGTGGTTGATTCATTAGAAAGCATTGATGAAAAAAATAATTGGTTATATTTTACTGGTCGTGCAGACACACCATTAGAGCGCCATTTATATAAAGTACCTCTTGATACTAAGTCACCAGAACATGTTGTTAGAGTCAGCAAACGTAACGGTTTTCACCAAATAAGCTTTACTAAAAACAATCAATTTTATCTTGATAAATTTTCCAATATATCAACGCCCTCACAAGTCAGTATGCATTTAGTAACCGGTGAGCATCAAGCCTGGATATCTCAAAATATAGTGGATGAACATCACCCTATTGCCCCTTATTTTGATGATTTGATATTACCTGAATTTGGCTCGCTGCCGTCACGCAATAACGAGAAAGATGACGGTGCCAACTTATTTTACAAACTCTATAAACCTAACAATATGCAGCCAGGGGAAAAGTATCCCGTCATTGTTAATGTCTATGGTGGGCCGCACATTCAAAGAGTCATTAATAAGTTTGAAGGTCCTGATATGACACAGTATATGCTTCAGCAAGGCTATATCGTTTTTCAACTGGATAATCGAGGCTCAAGTCATCGCGGTACTGAGTTTGAATTTCCCATCTACCAGCAGCTAGGTAAGATTGAAGTTGATGATCAAATTACTGGCGTAAAATTTTTACATTCGCTCTCTTTTGTTGATAAAGAGCATATCGGTATTTATGGTCACTCTTACGGGGGCTATATGGCATTAATGAGCATGTTTAAGGCCGGTGAATACTTTAAAGCAGGCGTTGCGGGCGCGCCAATAACTGATTGGCAGTTATACGATACGCATTACACTGAACGCTATTTAAGTCACCCCATGGTTAATAGTGAAGGCTATAGGCAAAGCAGTGTATTTCCCTATATTAAAGGCTTAACGGGCCCGTTAATGCTTTATCATGGTATGGCGGATGATAATGTATTGTTTACTCATACCACCAAACTGATGAAAGCATTGCAAGATAAAGGTAAGCTATTTGAATTAATGACTTATCCGGGCAGTAAGCAAAGCATGCGCGGTAAAAAAGTAAAAGTGCATTTAAACCGAACGATTGTTGACTTCTTTGATCGGCATTTAAAAAATAAGATCACCTTTTCACACTGATTTTTACTCTTAAGTTTTTTATCACTCACTTTTTAGATATCGATAGTCATATTGATCTAAGTAAATAGGTTCAAGTTTACCCCCTTAGAATAAGGGGTTAAATACTCATACCACTAAAGTTCCCCTTATTATAATCCGGACAAAAAAATGGCGAGTGATACTCACTCGCCATCTCTGTCATTGCAGATGCATAGCCTATTCTGGCTCATAATCCAAATTAGCAGATAACCAACGCTCAGCTTGAGGTAATGTCATTGCTTTTCGAGTCGCATAATCAATGAGTTGATCTTTAGCTAACTTTGCTACGGCAAAATACTTAGCATCAGGGTGAGCAAAATACCAGCCACTTACGGCAGCACTTGGCCACATGGCAAAACTTGAAGTCAGTTCCATACCAATGTTTTTATCAACATTAAGTAGTATCCATAATAGACCTTTTTCGGTATGTTCAGGACAAGCAGGATAGCCCGGAGCTGGACGAATACCTTGATATTGCTCACGAATTAACGCGTCATTGTCTAAACTTTCATGCTTGGCAAATCCCCAGTATTCACGACGAATTTTCTGATGTAAATATTCTGCACTCGCTTCAGCTAATCTATCAGTAACAGCTTTGACTAAAATACTGTTATAAGCATCGTGATCTGCATCGAATAGTTTAACTAATTTATCCGCACCAAAACCTGCTGAAATCGCAAAAGCACCAATGTAATCATCAATACCTGAACCTTTTTCTGCCACATAATCAGCCAAACACCGATTATACTGGCCCGCAGGTTTTTTGCTTTGTTGACGAAGTTGATGCAGTGTCATTAATAACTCATCACGGTCTTCATCACCCGTTTGACCATCACAGGCATAAACTTCAATATCGTCTTCCGTTCGGGCGGCAGGAAATAAACCAAAGACGGCTTTTGCGCTAATTTTTTTGTTGTTAATAATATCATCAAGCATATCATTGGCATCTTTAAATAAGCTAGTGGCCTCTGTACCAATTAATTCGTGCTCTAAAATTTTGGGGTATTTACCTGATAATTGCCAAGTCATGAAAAATGGCGTCCAATCGATGTATTTTCTTACCTCGTTTAAATCCAATTCATCAAGCACCGTAACACCTAATTTATCAGGTTTGGTTGGCTGATAATGTTCAAAACTTAACGGCGTAGCATTTTCTCTGGCTTGCTCTAATGAAATTAACGTAGAGCGTGGACCTTTCTTATAATGGCGTTCTCGAACTCGAACATACTCATCTTTGGTTTTAGCAACAAAGTCACTCCTGTTCTCATCGGACAATAAATTACTGACGACAGACACTGAACGTGATGCATTAGAAACATAAACAACAGGGTGCTGATACTGAGGTTCAATCTTGACGGCCGTATGAGCTTTAGAAGTAGTGGCGCCACCAATCATTAATGGTAGAGTAAAATTTTGTCGCTTCATCTCTTTAGCAACATGCACCATTTCATCTAGTGATGGGGTGATTAAACCAGACAGGCCAATAATATCGACCTTTTTTTCTTTGGCAACACGCAAAATATCTTCGCAAGACACCATCACGCCAAGATCAATGATTTCATAGTTATTACATTGCAACACTACGCCAACAATATTTTTACCAATATCATGAACATCACCTTTAACTGTCGCTAATAAAATTTTACCGTTTGATTTTATTTCTGTTTTTTCAGCTTCAATAAAAGGGTTTAAATGAGCCACCGCTTGTTTCATTACCCGGGCAGATTTAACCACTTGCGGCAAAAACATTTCTCCAGCACCAAATAAGTCACCAACGGTATTCATACCGTCCATCAGTGGCCCTTCAATAACATCTAAAGGACGAACAGCAATAAGCCTTGCTGCTTCAGTATCTTCAACAATAAACTCATTAATACCTTTAACCAACGCATAAGATAAACGTTCATTGATTGGTAATTCACGCCAAGTTAAATCAGTTTTTGAATTTTTAGTGCCCCCTTGCCCTCGATATTCTTCAGCGACTTCTAATAACCGTTCGGTTGCTCCATCGTCACTATTTTGAATAACATCTTCTACTGCTAATCGAAGGTTATCGGCAATACTAGAATAAATCGCCAATTGCCCTGCGTTGACAATCCCCATATCCATACCATTTTTTATCGCATGATATAAAAACACCGCGTGGATAGCTTCGCGCACAGGATTATTGCCACGAAATGAGAATGAAACATTTGAGACACCACCAGAGATCATCGCATAGGGTAGGTTTTTTTTGATATCACCTACCGCTTCAATAAAATCAACGGCATAGTTATTATGTTCCTCGATACCGGTAGCTACGGCAAAGATATTAGGATCAAAAATAATATCTTCTGCTGGGTAACCAATTTCATCAACTAGGATGGTGTAGGCACGTTTACATATCTGATATTTACGGACACGGGTATCGGCTTGACCATCTTCATCAAAGGCCATAACAATTACGGCAGCGCCGTATCGACGAAGAAGTTCAGCTTGATGCCTAAAGTTATCTTCACCCTCTTTTAAGCTTATTGAGTTAACAATACCTTTACCTTGGATACATTTTAAACCTTCTTCTAAAATATCCCATTTAGAGGAGTCGATCATAATCGGTACTTTAGAAATATCAGGCTCACCGGCAATCAGATTCAAAAAGCGAATCATTGCCGCTTTGGAATCAAGCATGCCTTCATCCATGTTGATATCAATAATTTGGGCGCCATTCTCAACTTGTTGCAAGGCTACCGCTATAGCTTGGTCGTAATTTTCTTCAGTAATTAAACGTTTAAATACAGCTGAACCCGTAACATTAGTCCGTTCTCCCACATTAACAAATAAACTATCACTATCAATCGTTAATGCTTCTAAACCCGATAATCGGCAAGCAATTTTTCGCGGTGTTACCTGACGAGGAGCAATATGAGCAACACTGTCTGCCATACCTTTAATATGTTCTGGCGTGGTCCCACAACAACCACCAATAATATTTAAAAAACCAGAATCTGCCCATTCGCTAACATGAGTATTCATATCATCAACAGTGAAATCATATTCACCAAAGGCATTGGGTAAACCTGCATTAGGATGCGCAGAAACAGCGGCATCAGAAATACGGCTTAATTCTTCAACATATTGTCGTAACTCAACCGGGCCTAAAGCACAGTTAAGACCAAATGATATCGGTTTAGCATGGCGTAATGAATTATAAAAAGCTTCTGTCGTCTGCCCTGAAAGTGTTCGCCCTGAAGCATCAGTGATGGTGCCAGAAATCATAACAGGCAGTCTAAGCTGCAGCTCATCAAAAACTGTTTCAACCGCAAAAATTGCGGCCTTGGCATTTAAGGTATCAAAAATTGTTTCAATTAAAATAATATCTGAACCACCTTTAATCAATGCTTTGGTTGACTCAATGTAAGCATTTTTTAATTCATCAAAAGTGACGTTTCGAAAAGCAGGGTCGTTAACATCAGGGGAAATAGAACAAGTACGGTTCGTTGGCCCTAATACTCCCGCGACAAAACGAGGTTTGCCTGGATTTTTTGCGGTGAATTCATCTGCTGCTGCCCGAGCAATTTGTGCTGCTACTAAGTTAATCTCAGCACTCAAGTCTGCCATGTCGTAATCAGCCATGGCAATAGTAGTCGCATTAAAGGTATTAGTTTCTAAAATATCTGCGCCTGCATTAAGATATTCAATATGAATAGCTTTTATGATATCCGGCTGAGTTAATACTAATAAGTCGTTATTACCCTTAACATCACTGTGCCAGTCAGCAAAACGATCACCACGATAGTCTTGCTCTTCAAACTTATACGCTTGAATCATCGTGCCCATAGCACCATCAAGAATTAAAATTCGTTTAGCGAGTTGTTTCTCTAATAATTGATAAGAGGCTGATTTTTTTATACCGTTTTCTTTATTACTGCTTTTCAAGAGGTGCTCCAGACTTTGATACTTGTATCGCCTGAATATTATTGGCATCAAGTTTATAAGGGGTTATTTGGTAAACGTAATAATTAAGCCAGTTCGTAAATAGTAGGCTACCGTGACTGCGCCATGAGTTTACGGGTAAATTGTTTTTATCATTATCAGGGTAATAATTAACAGGCATGGCTGCACTTTTATTGACGGTAATGTCACGTAAAAATTCTTCATGTAAGGTAGTCGCATCATATTCTGAATGACCAGTGACATAAACTTGTTGTTTATTTTCTGTCGCCACTAAATAGACGCCCGCCTCTGGCGACTCGGCTATTATTTTTAATTGCTTAATCGATTGATAATCTTTTTTATCGATAAAGCCGAAGCGAGAGTGTGGCACATTAAAACATTCATCAAAGCCTCTGGTTAACGGCTCTTTTGCGTTACAAACATGATGTTGGTATAACCCTGAAAGTTTTTCTTTGCGTAAATGGCGATTCAAGCCATAGTGATAATAAAGCGCAGCATGAGCGGCCCAGCAGGAAAACATGGTTGATGTGACATTTTTTTCTGCCCAATCGAATACTTCACAAATTTTATCCCAAAAACTCACTTCGGTATAATCAAGTAAAGCCAGTGGCGCACCCGTGATAATTAAACCATCGTATTGTTTGTCTTTAATATCATCAAACAAATAATAAAAGTTATCTAAATGCTCTGTTGGTGTATGTTTAGATTCATTCGCGTGGATACGAATAAACTCAACATTAATTTGTAAGGGGGTATTAGCCAACATCCGCAGAATTTGAATTTCAGTTTCAATTTTATTAGGCATTAAATTTAAAATAGCGACTTGCATGGGTCTAATTTCTTGACTTGCCGCCCTATGCTCTGACATAACGAAAATATTTTCTTTATCTAAAACAGACAATGCAGGGAGTTGATCGGGTATTTTAATTGGCATAAAAGAAAACCTAAACGGAGGCAAAATTAATTAATACTATTATAGTCACTAATGTGACTTAGATTGCTAGCTATGTCAACATCCAAACGTTTAGACGTCTAAAATAATAGTTAATTAAAAATAGCTGTCTTTAATTTTACCATAATGAAAGTAACCCCATTGTCCTACTCGTCTTAATGGTGCAAAAGGGAATTTAGGTAAGGCTTTTTGATAAAGGGGTAAGTCAGGTGAAGAAATACCTGCCACTTTTTCTGCCAGTCTTTTACCTGCTTGTACAGAGAATGATACGCCGCTTCCACAATAGCCCATGCTATAGAAAATAGTGTTTTTTTCATTTTGATGGATATGTGGTAAATCATCTAAAGCCATGCAAATCCAACCTGACCAAGCATAACTGTATCTGATATTAGTCAGTGGTGGAAAACTGGTTTTTAACACTTCAAGTAAACGATTGGCATAAAAAGGATCCTCTGCCCCTTTTCCTGTAATTGCGCCTCGACCACCAAACAGTATTCTATTGTCTGGTAATTTACGGTAATAATATTTTAGTGCTCGGGTATCCATGACAACATTACTGGTGAGAAAATTACAGGCAGCTAGCTGCTGCTCTGTTAATGGCTCAGTCACAATAATTTGTGACAAGACCGGTAAAGTTCTGTTAGTCACTAAATCATGAAAACCTTTAGGTGTATAACCATTAGTCGCAATTACCACTTTTTGTGCAGTAACTTGCCCTTTAGGGGTTTGTAGTACCTGTTGGCCATTTTCTTCTTGCCAACTTATTACCGGTGATGAGGTATGTACTTTAGCGCCAGCGCTACGAGCAAGTTTTTGGTAGCCCCAAGCTAACTTTAATGGATTAACACCAAAGCCATCTCTGTAACGTATTGCGCCATAAGCATTTTTATCATCCACGTAGTGCTGTCGAACTTCTGCCTGAGTAAGAATTTGCACATCGTAGCCAAACATTTTTTGCTGCAATTTGGCTTGGCTAATTAATTCTTTAAACATCTTAGGTTTGTGGGCTACTTTAATAAAACCAGCCTCTTGTTGATCACAATCTATCCCCTGTGCGATTAAATGGTTGACCGTTTCAACTCCTTGACACATTTCATTATAAATACCACGCATGACTTCCTCACCCCATTGGTGTTGCATGGTGGCATAAGATTTACGACCTGAAGATTTCAAAATAAAGCCAGCATTGCGGCCACTGCAGCCCCAAGCCGTTTGATTGGCTTCTAAAACATGCGCTTTAATGCCATGTTCATTGGCTAGATGTAAAGCAGTCGACAAACCCGTATAACCGGCGCCTATAATGGCGACATCAACGTCTATGTCTTGATTTATTTGACCATCATCATCGGGCTGATCACTACTCCCCTCAACCAAACCTGAGCTAGTTACCAACCTTGTACCCGAAACAGCAGCCCAATAACTTTTGGGATATTTTTCACCACAACCGGGCGATCTATCATGAAGGGGATCGTACATTTTAACTCCGCTATTTACCGCAACAAATTTTAATTAACAAGCTGGCAAACTATGCCATTAACGAGGTAAACTTGCATTAGGCAAGAGCAATTAAAATCAATTATGACCAATAACTTCAGTTACCAACCTTTAACGCCAATAGACTTTTCAAAAGTCATTGTGCTCGGCAATTTTGTTCACGGTGATGGTTACTTAAGCCCTGAGTCATTACTCACTTGGTACAATAAAGGTAATGTTAATGGCATAAATGCCAGTTTTGTTGTTTATAATGACAACCAACTCATTGGCTTTCGTATTACTTATGCCGTTGAAAATTGGCATATCGATGAATGGTGTAGTCCTGAATTTTGGCAGCTGCCCACCAAAAAAGTTTGTTACTTTAAATGCAATACTGTTGATGAAAACCACCGAGGTCACGGTATTGGTGGTAAGTTATTAAAACTTTCTATCGAGGCAGCTAAAAAACAAGGGGCCTTAGCAGGTGTCAGTCATTTATGGAAACAAAGCCCTGGTAACAGTGCAGTAAAATATTTCACAAAATGTGGTGGCGAGCTGGTTGCTGCTCATCCTGATAAATGGAATATAGAAAGTAAACAAGGATATGATTGTATTTTATGTGGTTTAGACTGTCATTGTGAAGCAGCAGAAATGATTATTTATTTTAGTTAACACCCAAGGTTAGTTGCTAGAAATTATAGACCTTTCATTATTGCCGCCAAACGCTCAATCTTAATATTTGATAACTGCCGATAATCAAAATAAGGGCAAACAATGACTCGATGCTGAGTGTTTATAGCAAATTCGTTATCTAACCAAGTAAGCTCGCATTCGAGTTGAGTAGCTTTAACGAGTGACTTGGCGTAAGTTTTGCCGATAATAAGATGAATAATTTTTCTAGTGTTATTACTTTTATTATCAAGATAGGGGGCATTAAAAAATAAAGCGGTTTTTGACCCTGTTTGTAGTAAAAAGCAGTCACGGTATTTCTGCCATGATGTTGCACATTTAGCGAAACCAAACAGCTCAATATCTAAAGCATAGAGTAACTTTGCATAGACATTAAAGACTTTTCGCCAGCCGTTACCACATTGTTCAGCAATAGCATTAATTTCTCCTGAGCATAGCCCAATGAGTTGATCTAGAGCTTGGTATTGATAGAGTGGTGGTCGATTACCAATATAAACGGCAATCTGATAATCAATACAACCTAAACCAACCGTTATTTGTTCAGTGTTAAGCATCGTTTAAACGCCAGTCAATTGTTGATAAGCCTTTTGATGCTAACCATGTATTAGTTTGTGAAAAAGGCTTACTGCCAAAAAAACCACGATAAGAAGACAACGGTGAAGGGTGAGGTCCAGCAAGCACTAAATGTTGTTCTTTATTGATATTTCGACCTTTTTTCCTAGCATGTGCGCCCCATAAAATGAAGACACAATGCTCGTTTTTCTCATTCAGTTCAGTAATCACCGCATCAGTGAACGTTTCCCAGCCTAATTTTGCATGAGAGTGAGCGTTAGCCTGTTGAACTGTCAGTACCGTATTTAATAAGAGGACACCTTGTTTTGCCCAAGACTTTAGAAAACCATGATCAGGGATAACAAAACCGTCAATATCAGTGCATAGCTCTTTGTAAATATTGGCTAAGGATGGTGGGATCTTTATATCGGGCAAAACTGAAAAAGCTAAGCCGTGTGCTTGCCCTTGGCCATGGTAGGGATCTTGCCCCAAAATAACCACTTTCACCTCAGATATATCAACATTTTCAAAGGCATTAAAGACATTATTTTCTGATGGAAAAATTGTTAGACCATCAGCACGTTGCTGTTGAATATTCGTGATTAATGATTGAAAGTAGGGTTTGGCTTGTTCGTGATTGATTAGTTTTTGCCAATAAGGTTTTAACAAGGGAAGTCCTTTGCAGTTGTTGACACGAAATTAGGCTCTGTAGTGTAACTTTCATCATTTTAACAATAAACTAATTCACCACAGAGAAACAGAGCATAAAAATAAAATAGCATTGTAAGCTTGTTTATCCTTTAACTGTATCTCTGTGATAGATAATCTATTAAGCGAGTAAATAAGCACGTAATGCACTAAAGTCTGCAGCCAAGTCTTTTGATAAAATGGGCTCTCCTGCACAATCAGCCAACTCTTTAGGTAAACCAATGGGATGACCTAAAATACTCTCGACTACTTCTTTAAATTTAGCTGGGTGGGCAGTACCTAAAAGTACACCAAATTCCCCTTTATTAGCGTTATATTGCAAAGCTTTATAGGCAACAGCTGCGTGAGGTTCACTGATATAGCCTAATTTACTTAAACCAATAACAGTTGACTGAGTTTGCTCTTCGCCAATTGATACTGAGCTTACACAATCCTTATCAACAATGCCCGATTTGAGCATGTACTCAACCCGAGGCCAATTATTGGGATTACTGACATCCATAGCATTTGAAATCGTGGCAACAGTTTCAACTGGCGACCATTCACCCGTTTCTAAATAACGTGGTACGGTATCATTAGAATTGGTTGCCGCAATAAAACGCTTTATCGGGAGTCCCATTGCTTTAGCAAATAAACCTGCCGTTAAATTACCAAAATTACCACTGGGTATAGAAAAAACCACATCACCTAGCACGGTTTTAGCACGAGAAAGCTGGGCCATTGCTTCAAAATAATAACAAATTTGAGCAAGTAAACGACTGATATTAATTGAATTAGCTGAATTTAATCCAATAGTATTGGCAAGTTCTTTATCGCTAAAAGATTGCTTAACTAATGTTTGGCAATCATCAAAATCGCCATCTACCGAAAGAGTTTCAATATTGCCACCCAGTGTTGTAAACATTTTTTCTTGTAGCAGGCTAATTTTGCCTTTTGGGTACATGATAACGACACGAATATTGTCCATACCATGAAAGGCATGAGCAACGGCAGCGCCAGTATCACCAGAGGTTGCGGTTAAGATGGTAAGTTTTTTTTCTTTACCTGATATTTTGTAATCTTTGGCGCAAAAAACTTGTAAACATTTCGCCATAAAACGAGCACCAAAGTCTTTAAATGCTAATGTTGGACCGTGAAAGAGTTCCAAAATAGCACGTTCATTATTGATGGGCTGTAATAGTGCGGGGAAATTAAACGCATCAGTCACAATTTCAGTCAATTCTTGTAATGATAAATCATCTTCAACAAACGGATATAAAATTTTCACACTACGTTCAACAAATGGCATCGCGAGAAGTTCATCCATATCATCAATTTTAGGGATAGTTTGAGGAAAGAATAACCCTTGATTTTTACCTAACCCTTGCTTGACTGCACCAGAGAAACTAACGACTTCATCATTTTCTTTTAAATTATAAAATTTCACGGAATTTCCTATCGATTAATTATTTTGTTCAAACTGTTGCGTTCACAACTGTATTGCACCATTAATATCAGTTTGGCAAACATGAACAAAACCATTGTTTTCTCCGTCTACCGTTTGTAAATAATTTGCTTGTAGCCATTCTGCATTTTTTTGAGCGAGTGACAAATCATCACAGACACAAAATAAAGTCGGACCTGATCCTGAAATGCCAACAGCTAAATTATTCTGCGCCATTAAATAAGCTTTTGCTTCTTGGTAACCAGGTAATAAATGTTGACGATAGGACTCTGCTACCACATCTTCTAAAACACTGAACGCCTCTTTTTTATCTTGACGATGGCAGGCATCAACAAAAGTTGCTAAATTTTGACCAAATGAGATCAAATCAGCACGGGAGTAACTTTGTGGTAATACTTCTCGGGCAGCCTTGGTTGATACTTCAATGCCTGGATACGCCATTACGAAGTAACAATCATTAAAGGTAGGTAAAGTACGAGCGATTATTTCTTCGTCTGGTACCATTAACAATAACCCTCCTAGATAGCAGGGAGCAACATTATCATAATGTAAGCTACCACTAATATGTGCTTCCATTTGCCCCATCATTAACAACATCGATTTTTCGTCAAACCTTATACCTTGTACTTGCTGGTAATAAGTGTTTAAACCTTCAAGTGCAGCAACGACTGAACAAGCACTAGAGCCTAAACCACTACCAACAGGCATTCTTTTATCGAGAGTAAGTTTAACGGTATCAACTTTTTTGTCACGCGTAATTAACGCTTTATTAAATAGCGCTAAACAATGCCACACGATATTATCTTTTGGATCGCCTGGTAATTTATGAGCAAATCTACCAACAACTTCTAAACTGTCAGTATCAGCACTTTCAACCGAAACCACATCACCTAAAAGCGTACCATCAATAGGCTTCACCGCTAAACCTAAAACATCAAAGCCAACATTAACATTACCAATAGAGGCAGGGGCAAATACCGATACCTTATTTGACTCAGTCATTAGTGCTGCTGCTCCCATGCTAAAGTTCTCAATAAGTCGCCAAATACTCCTGCAGCAGTTACTGCAGCACCCGCGCCATAGCCACGCAAGACAAATGGAAGAGGTTGATAGTAACGACTATGAATAGCTAAAGCATTTTCACCATCTTTGATACTATATAATGGGTGAGCCTGAGCAACAGCTTCAATCGATACTTGACACTTACCATCAACAATATTACCAATGTAGCGTAATACTTTACCTTCGGCTTTAGCGTCATTAACTCGTTCGCTAAAATTTTGATCAATTTTTGATAGATTTTGCATAAAGGTGTCAATATCACCGCTAGCATCAAAATCATTAGGCAATACCGACTCAATATTAATATCAGTAAGCTCTAACTGCATACCAGATTCTCGCGCCATAATTAAAAGCTTACGAGCAACATCTAACCCACTTAAATCATCACGGGGATCAGGTTCGGTAAAACCATTTTCTTTAGCAATGGCTGTTGCCACAGAAAGTGACATACCTTCATCTAATTTACCAAAAATATAAGAGAGCGAACCCGATAAAACACCCTCAAAACGTTGTAATTCATCACCCGCTTTAATCAAGCTTTGCAATGTATCAATTACAGGTAAACCTGCGCCAACCGTCGTTTCGTATAAGAAACGACGGTTAGTTTTTTGTGCAGCACTGCGCAAGTCTTTATAATACTGCCAAGAATCAGTATTTGCTTTTTTATTTGGTGTAACTACGTGAAAACCTTCTTCAAGAAAACCAACATAACTCATGGCCAATTCTTCATTTGATGTTGAGTCAACAAGCACAGGGTTAATTAAATGGTTATCACGCACAAAGGTCTTTATGTTTTCCACAGTAACTGTCACCGGCTCTTGTTGCTGGGCTTGTTGCCAGTTATCTAAATCAATACCGTCTGCATCAAAAACCATGCCCTTTGAATTCGCTAAGCCATAAACTTTCAAGTCGATATTCTGGGCTTTTAAGCTAGGTTGTTGACGAGCAATTTGTGCAATAAGCTCACTTCCCACCACACCACAGCCTACTAAAAACACATCAATTGTTGGTTTGTGAGAGAAGAAGTTTTGATGACTCACTTTTAAGGCATCAGTACATTTTCTTTGCTCAATAACAACAGAAATACTTCGCTCTGAGGAGTCTTGGGCAATAGCAATCACATTAACCCGAGCTTGCGCTAGCGAACTAAAGAATTTTGCGGCCACACCACGTTGATGATGCATACCATCACCAACAAGGGAGACAATTGACAGTTCTTTTTTAAGTACTATTGGTTCTAATAAACTATTAAGTAATTCTAATTCAAATTCATCTTGTAAACTTTGCTCAGCACGAGCCGCATCAGCTGAGTAAATACAAAAACTAATACAATATTCGCTGGAAGATTGACTAATTAACACCAAAGATACATTTTCACGACTCATTGTGGCAAATACACGGCTTGCCATGCCCACCATTCCTTTCATGCCAGGCCCTGAAACATTAACCATAGTTAAATCATCAAGGTTTGAAATAGCCTTTACTCGTTTTTGTTGATCGTTTTCATTATCAATTAACGTGCCGGGAGCTGAAGGGTTACCGGTATTTTTGATTAAACAAGGGATATGGTATTGGGCAATTGGGCCAATGGTTTTAGGATGTAAAACGCTTGCACCAAAATAAGAAAGTTCCATAGCTTCTTGATACGATAAATAATCAAGTAATGTTGCATCTTTAATTACACGAGGGTCCGCATTATAAATGCCATCAACGTCGGTCCAAATTTCACAACACTCAGCTTGAGTACATACTGCCAAAACTGCTGCTGAATAATCAGAGCCATTTCGACCTAATGTTGTAACTTCATCGTCGCAGTTAACACCAATAAAGCCAGGCATAAGAGAGATACGATTAAGTTCACTGTATACACCTTGGAACGTTTCTTTGCATAATACCAGGTCAGCTACCGCATTTAACCAATCATCACTGGTACGTAGAAACTGTGCCGGTTCTAGCTCAGAAACAGCTTCTCCTTTGCTAGCCAAGACTGAAGAAAGTAATGCCACACTCAATCTCTCACCCATACTTATAATGCGAGCACGGATATGTTCAGGGCAAAAAGACAACATTGTGGCCCCTTGCATGTAGCGACTTAGTTGATTCTCACAATGTGTGAGCACTTGCTGACAGTGCTGACGATTAAATGTTGGAGAAGTTGCGGATAAGTCATCGATAATGGTTTCAATAGCATGTTTAAAATGACCTAGGTCGGCCTGCAATTTTGCTTCATCACTAATATTCTCTGCCATGGCAACAAGATGATTTGTAACACCTTGCGGTGCAGAAACAACAACAGCGACTTGAGCTGTTTTGCTTTGATCTTTGATGATATTAGCAACAGCTAAAAAACGATCTGCTGAGGCTAATGACGAACCACCAAATTTTAATACACGCATCTTCTCTTCCTTTTATAAACCTATCATTTAAACTCAAAAAAAAAGCCCGTGAGGTTTAGTCACGGGCTTTAATAAAATTATTTTTACATATTCAGCCAGCGACAACCATCCCGGTTAGGGTGGTAATGGTAATAATAATTGTGTTGCGACAGTTTAATATGCTCATCAATCTAAAATGCCTGATGTCTGTTTAACTGTCAACAGTTAACTTACCTAGGATAACGACTAAAAAGTTATAAACTATGCATTAAAGTTTCAAATCGAAGATTAAAATTTTTTATTAGCCATTTATGATGTTTTGCAGTATTAACAATCCATTGTAAGCGTTACACTTTTATTAACCCTTATCATCTTTTATATTTTTTATAACATCCAAGCTACCAAAATAAGGCATAGTGAATTTGAGTTATATTATTCGATTCACCGGTTTTTTAATACTTTAAACGGGTTTAAATCGATACAAATAATAAGAACGGTTAAGGATAAAACGCTGAATATACTATTAACACCGCGGATTTATACACTACAGAAACCGATCTCAACAGTAATATGTCGATGGTCTTACACAGGATAACAATTTGTTATTAATTCAAATTAGTGCCAGGTGAGTTGTCTTTGGTGGGTTTTTAGCCAATCTTGAGCTTGCTGGAAATTAGGCGAATGTTGAGAGACTAATCGCCAGAATTCTCTCGAGTGATTTAAATGCGTTAAATGGCAAAGCTCATGAACAATAACATAATCAACAACCCAAAATGGCGCCATCATTAATAGATAGTTAAAACTAAGTTCCCCTCGATTGTTACAACTCCCCCATCGAGCTTTATACTGTCTGACTTTAAAGGACTTAGGTAGTAGTTGTGTTTTTTTGCTGAGCTCCACTAGGCGAGTCGAAAGATAACTTGTCGCTTGTTCTTTAAACCATTTCTCTAGTTGCTTTTTAACTTTTTGCTGACTTATTTCTATCGATGATAATTGACCGTTTACAATGCGATTTCGGATTGGAAAAATCACACAAAATTCATTATTTAAATTCAGTATTTGAGCTTTTGCCTGATAAGCAATAGTCAATTGTTTTTGTTCACCATGTATCAATAGCGAACATCCGTGAGTAAAAGACGGTGGATTTAATTCAGGTTGGAGTTTTTGCAGATCAATTTTAGCTTTTAACCAAGCAGACTTTTCATTGATAAAACTATATATTTGTTTGTCTGTTAAAAAATCAGGTGCTCTAACAATAATTTGTCCTTGTTTAACTTGTAAGCCAAGGGTTTTGCGTTGAGCACTGCGGATCACCTGGTATTCAAGCATTAAGATTAACTATCATCTCTAATAAAAACATTACAACCACTAGCCTGCTTCGCTAACAATTTCGTCTGCTTTATTTTTTTTTGCTTTAGTTTTAATTGGCTTAGCTTTAGTTACTTTAGTATTTTCTTTATCGCTTTCAGAACACTCAGTTGTTTTTTTTTCAGCGACTTCATTAACATCAACTAACTTAGAGGATTTTTTCTCTACGGACTTCGATGCTTTTTTAGCAAGGAGTGCCACTAAAACCTCCTCTCTATTTTGAGCCAAATAAATACTCAACTCTTCAGACATGCTTTCTGTTAATTCTATCGTTGATTGAGCAAAAACTTCAGCCAAATTATCAGCCATATCCAACATTTTGTCATATTCATCTGCTGATTTCTTGTCCATAAATGTGTTTGCCTCCACCCCATGCCTAATTACGACAAATCGACTTTCAACTGCCATTGGTTTTCCTTAATTTATCTTAATAAGTGTTCAAAAAATCATTTGAATTTTAGTTTTTATCTACGCTATATTTTACAATCTATCTTAATTGTCCACCATAACACAAGTCCAACATAACTGTATATAAGAACAGCAAAACAACAAGTGGTTGATTACCTTATATACTGATCAAAAAGTTGTACGGTGACTAACTCACCAGCTCTGACTTTTCCTTGCTCAACAGGCAGTACAATATAACAGTTTGCTGTTGCCAAACTCGACAAAATACCAGAGCCTTGCGAACCCGTTGAAGTTACCACATTTTCACCTTTGTCATTTAACGCTAATATCCCGCGTTGAAAGTCCATACGTCCTGGTGATTTACGTAATGGCGTTGTGGTCGTGACGTTGAGAACAGTACGGTCAATCGGCTCAGCGTTTTGTAACTTAGTTAAGGCTAATAGAGCCAGTTGATGAAAAGTAACGAGTGCTGAAACAGGATTACCAGGCAAACCAAAAAACAAACTGTTTGGCAACTTACCAAAGGCAAACGGTTTACCCGGCTTTATTGCCACTTTCCAAAAGCCAATCTCGCCAAGTTCATCTAAAACATCTTTGGTGTAATCTGCATCACCTACCGAGACCCCACCGGTAGAAATAACGGCGTCAGCCTGTTGATCAGCCATAATAAAGGCTTCTTTAATCGCTTCAAAGTCATCGTCGATGATACCTAAATCAATAACATTAACGTTAAGTTTATTCAATATAGCAGCGAGAAAAAAACTATTACTGGCAAAAATATCACCATCAGTTAGCACTTGTCCTGGTAACTTTAATTCGTCCCCCGTGGCGAATATCGCAATATTGAGTTGTCGATACACTTGAACATTAGCAATACCTAATGAAGCCAAAATACCAATGTCAATGGTCGATAAACGGTGGCTTTTAGCCAGTATTTTTTGATCTTTTTGAATATCTTCGCCTGCGTTTCTTACATGAGTGCCCTTTATTTTTTCTTTTAAGAAAGTGATATTTTGCTTGTCTACGTGCACATTTTCTTGCATTTCGACACTGTCACAATTATCAGGAATTTTAGCACCGGTCATAATCCGAATACATTCACCGAGTTTACACTCACCCTGGTAAGGAGCACCGGCCATAGAAGAGCCAACTAAAGTTAAAGTAGAACGACTTAAAAGGCTTTTAATGGCAAAGGCATAACCGTCCATTGCTGAGTTATCATGTGGAGGTACATTGAGTGAACTATGAATGTCTTGACTTAAAACATAGCTAAGCGCTTGGTCAATAGGCAAGTAAATAACATCCGATATTGGCGTAACTTGAGCAAGCATATCTGATAACGCTTGTTCAAAAGGTAATAATCCGGGAGCAGAGCAACAATCTGACATATGAAGTTCACTTAAAAAATAGACGAAGTTAATAGCAGCTATTATTACTCAAGTTACGGCAATAATCATAGTGTTTTACTGTCAATTACTTGGTTTTCATCAAATGCATGAATAACAAGCTTCCATGATAATGCGCCAGTCAAATTACGTTATACTTATTTTGATAATTACGATATAGTTATTTTGATCGTAATCGATACATAAACTAGTGGCATAAACTAGTTACATAAATTAAACACCGAGCTACTTCAACTAACTCACTTAAATAAATTTTGAGCTGACATGTTGTTTTAAGCCGTAACTAAGTCACTAAGTTTTAGTTACCAGGGTTAACAAGGAAACGCGTTAGCCTCCCGACATTTTGGAAAGGTGACATGTTAACTGACAATTTTGGCCGACGGTTTTATTACCTTCGCCTATCTATTACCGACGTTTGCAATTTTCGTTGCGACTACTGTTTACCTGATGGTTATAAGTGTGATCATGATCGTGCGTTTTTATCTTTGCCTGAAATTAAGCGAATTGCTAATGCTTTTGCACAATTAGGGACAGAAAAGATTCGTATTACCGGTGGTGAACCCTCATTAAGAAAAGATCTTCCCGATATTATTGCTGCCTGTAAAGAAACTTCAGGTATTAAGAAAGTCGCGATAACTACCAATGGCTATAAACTTCCTCAGCATTTACCTAACTGGTTAGATGCGGGTATTGATGCCCTTAACATTAGTATTGATAGTCTTGATCCAAGGCAATTTCAGTCGATAACTGGCCATAATAAACTTGATACTATATTAAAAGGCATCGATATGGCATTGGCTAATGGTGGGCCTCAAATTAAAGTCAATACGGTATTAATGCGTGACTACAATGCTTACGATATTCGGTCTTACCTTGATTGGTTAAAAGATACCCCCATTACGCTCCGGTTTATTGAGTTGATGCAGACAGGTGATAATAAAGCCTTTTTTGATGCTCAACATGTCCAGGGTTCACGCATCAAACAAAACTTAATTCTGGATGGTTGGTTACCTGTTATTCAAAATAGATCAGCCGGTCCTGCTCAAGAATTTTACCACCCAGATTATCAAGGTAAAGTGGGTTTGATCATGCCGTACTCAAAAGATTTTTGTAGTACCTGTAATCGATTACGTATTAGCTCGCTCGGTAAATTACATTTATGTTTATTTGGCGAGCAAGGGTTATCACTCAAAGAACAATTACAATGTGATGATGTTGAACCATTAAAAAGGCAGATAATATCTTTACTTGGCGATAAACAAGCCACTCACTATTTACATGAAAAGTTAAGCGGTGCGACCACTAACCTTTCAATGCTTGGCGGTTAGTAATGAACCCCACTAATAGTCAATGTTTAGGTGTTGTTCTCGCTGGTGGTTTATCTTCTCGTATGGGTCAAGACAAAGCACAACTGAGTCACAAAAATACTAACATGCTAAGTTTTAGCAAACAGTTACTTGTTGACTCTGGTATTGATAAAGTTGTTGTTAGTGGTAATCAACACCAAGTAACTGACTTGGTAGCAAATGCAGGTCCAGTTGGCGGAATTTATAGTGTTATTCAACGCTACCAACCCAAAGCATTACTCATATTACCAGTTGATTTACCTTTAATGACGAGCGAAGCTTTGATGCAACTAAGACTTAAAGGCGAATTAAGTTATAAAGCCTGCTTTTTTAAAGATAACCACCTACCACTTTATCTGCCTAATAATGGTTATCTCGAACTTTTTTTCACCACCATATTTAAAAATCATCAGCAAAATAAAATATTAGGGACTAGGTCAGTTAAAAGAGGTCCTTCAGTTAGATCATTATTAGAGCAAGTACCACATACAATATTTGCACTTGATACACCAAAAATTTTATTTAATACTAATACTCCTGCGCAATGGCAGCAGGCAAAGTTGATGGACTAGCATTAATACACTGAGCTAATTTGTCATGAGCATTTATTAAGGAAAAAACATGTCTTCTCACGTCGGAAAAATATTCACCCCTTTAAATATTGCTATTTTAACAGTGTCCGATACTCGCGATGAGTCAAACGATACATCAGGTCAAGCACTAGTAGAGCGATTAACGGACTCTGGTCATAATTTAGCAGCAAAAAAAATTGTTAAAGACGATGTTTACCAATTGCGTGCAATAGTTTCACAGTGGATTGCCGATGAAAATATCCACGCTATTATTTCTACAGGGGGCACAGGCTTTACTGCTAGGGATAATACTCCTGAAGCTTTGATGCCATTATTTGATAAAGCCGTTGAAGGTTTTGGCGAAATTTTTCGTCATGTTTCACTACAAGAAATTGGCACATCAACGATCCAATCACGTGCTCTTGGTGGTCTTGCTAATAATACCGTCGTACTTTGTGTACCCGGCTCAACCAATGCCTGTAAGACAGCTTGGGATAAAGTGATTAAAGAACAACTTGATGCAAGCCATCGCCCTTGCAACTTTGTCCCACATTTAAATATTACGTCAGAACAATGTGAGAGACGTAACTAATGGCTGAACAATCAAATAACAACTTACAAAGTAATAGATCACAAAAGAGCGCCCCAAACTTAAGTCATCTTAATAAGTACGGTGAAGCCAATATGGTTGATGTGACTGAAAAGGCAATGACATCGCGTACAGCGACCGCTCAGGGTTATATTAAAATGACCAAAGAAACATTAGCTTTGATCACTACAGGTGATAACAAAAAGGGCGATGTTTTTGCTGTAGCTCGTATTGCCGGTATTCAAGCGGCAAAAAAATGCAGTGATCTAATTCCTCTCTGCCACCCATTAATGCTGAGTAAAGTACAGGTTGACTTCGAAGTTGATAGTAAAAAAAGCCAGGTAAAGATCATCAGTTTATGTCGATTAACCGGACAAACTGGTGTTGAAATGGAGGCATTAACGGCCGTCTCTATCGCTTGTTTAACCTTATTTGATATGTGTAAAGCAGCTGATCCTGGAATGGAAATTTTTGGTATTAAAGTAATGACTAAAGAAGGCGGTAAGTCTGGACATTGGTCGGCAGTATAAAAATGGGCGTCTAAATGACTAGTAGTGTTATACGGGGAAAATCGTTATGATTAAAATTGTTTTTTTTGCTGCTCTTCGTGAGCAGCTCGACTGCTGTGATTTATCTCTGCCTGCGACAGGTATTACGACGATAAATCAGCTAAAAATCGCATTGATTAACCATCAAGCAAGTTGGCAGCCTTATATTGAAAACTATTCACTGCTAAGTGCGGTTAATCATGAAATGGTTCATGGTGAACATATGATTAAGTCTGGTGACGAAGTAGCTTTTTTCCCTCCTGTGTCAGGTGGATAAAAGTATGTCAAAAGATCTAATGGCCAATAAAGAAATACTCAAAGAAGTTGCCATCCAAGAAATAGACTTTAATCTAGCGGAAGAAGTTGCCCTACTCGAAAAAAATAATGATCTCGATGGTGCCATAGTTACTTTTACTGGCCGTGTTCGAAATAAAAACGAAGGATTAGCTGTTACAGCTCTAACATTAGAACATTACCCAGGTATGACAGAAAAGTCATTAGAACAAATAATAAAGAAGGCAAAAGAACGTTGGAATATTGGCCGAGTAAAAGTTATCCATCGTATAGGCCGATTAGCGATTGGTGAGCAAATTGTGTTTGTTGGCGTCACTAGCCAACACCGCCAAGACGCCTTTGCCGCTAACGAATTTATAATGGACTTTTTAAAGGTCAAAGCACCCTTCTGGAAAAAGGAATTAACCGAAAAAGGTGATAAATGGTTAAATGCTAAAAACAGTGACTGTAATAAAGCTGAGCAGTGGAGTTAATTCAACCATGGTTTTGATACGATCATTTTTAATTATTTTATTAGGGCTATCAATCCCTGTCTATGCTAGTTTGCCAACCACACCTTTGCGTGTCGCCGTTGCTGCTAATTTCGCTCCAGTGCTAGAAAAGTTACTTCCGCAATTTACTCAGCAAAGTCAAATACCGGTACAAATAATCAGTGGTGCATCGGGCACCTTATATTTACAGATAAACCATGGTGCCCCTTTTGATGTTTTTCTTAGTGCCGATGATAGCAGACCTAAAAAACTTCAAGCAGATAATCTAACGATAAAAAACACTTTAAAAACTTATGCTTACGGGCAATTAGCTCTTTGGTCAGCAGTGGATGAACTTTCATTGGCGCAACTTTCAAAGATAATAAAAAACAATCGTTTAGCCATTTCAAATCCTAATACGGCCCCCTACGGTAAAGCGGCTAAAGAAACCTTAGAAGCGCTCAAACTTTGGCCACACGTTCAAAACAAGCTAATTACGGGTATTAACATCAATCAAACTTTTCAACAAGTTCGCTCACAAGCTGTAAATGTTGGCCTTGTCGCTAATAGCCAATTAGTATTAAACCAGTTAACAGGTACGGTTATTCCGAGTGAATACCACCAACCAATTAGACAACAGTTGGTTATTCTAAAATCGAGTAAACAACAAACAAACGCCATAAAGTTTAGCCAGTTCTTATTAAGTGACAAGATACAGCAGCAAATTCAACAATTAGGTTATGCCCTTAACCTAGATAAGAAAAAAAATAACAACGAGCAACTAAAATGATCAATGACAACCCCGATCTATTAGCACTGTTTACTACCTTAAAAATGGCAGGTTTAACCACAGTTATATTATTAATTATTGGCACACCCCTGGCTTGGTATTTAGCCAAAATGCAGAGTAAATTCAAAGTGGTGATTGAAGCCTTTGTCGCCCTCCCTTTAATATTACCGCCAACTGTTTTGGGTTTTTATCTACTTATTGCTTTTTCACCACAGCATTTACCCGGCCAATTATGGCAGCAAACGACAGGTCAACAATTAGCCTTTAGTTTTAACGCCATTGTCATAGGATCAGTGCTTTATTCTCTGCCATTTGTTGTACAACCTTTGCAAAAGGCCTTTGAACAATTAGGTGATAACTTAATTGAAGCTGGGGCAATGCTAGGTGCAGGCCCTACAGATCGATTCTTTACTATTGTTATGCCACTGACCAAGGCAAGTTTTATAACCGCTGCTAGCTTAGGCTTTGCCCATACCGTTGGCGAATTCGGTGTGATACTGATGATAGGTGGTAATATTCCTGGAGAAACTCGAGTATTATCCATCGCGCTTTTTGATCATGTTGAAGCCTTTGATTACGCTAAGGCGCATTTATTAGCAGGCAGTTTATTGCTTGCTTCAATGGTTTTATTGTCGTTAATTTATTTACTCAATCATCCGGCAAAATCAAAAGTGAATAAAGTTAAGGTGGTAGAAGCATGACCCAATTAACACTTGATATGAATTGCCAACTAGACACCTTCTCACTCTCTATTAAACAAGCATTACCTTTGAAAGGTATAACCGGTATTTACGGACATTCAGGCTCAGGAAAATCAACCTTATTAAGAATTATTGCCGGCCTTAATGATCAAGCTTCTGGGCAAATTAGCTTTGATCAAGAAAAATTATTAGATACTAACAATAACTGTTTTATAAAAGCTGAAAATCGACAAATTTCAATGGTTTTTCAAGACAGTAGGTTGTTCCCACACTTAACCGTATTAGCTAATTTAAATTTTGCCGTTAAGCGCTCTACAGGCAAGAAATTAAATATAAATGAGATCATTGAGCTTACTGAGATTAAACCAATATTAAATACTCCTATCACAAAATTATCCGGTGGAGAGCAACAAAGAGTTGCACTCGCTCGAGCTATTTTAGTAGAGCCTAAATTATTATTACTAGATGAACCGTTAAGTGCGCTTGATCACGCCAGTAAAAACAACCTATTGTCACTTTTACTTAAAATTGAAAAGCAGTTAAATTTACCAATGTTTTATATCAGCCATAGTTTGCCAGAGCTCCAACAAGTCGCAGATAACTTGTTAGTTCTCTCAAGTGGTAAAGTCCAAGCATACGGAGATATTCACCAAGTTATTCATCAGCTCAATCATTTTGACTTAACCGCAAGCGGGCAAAGTTATCAACAAACGAGTTTATCTTTGCCCGTCAAATCAATAGATGTTTACCATCAACTAGTGACGTTAGCCTTAGGTGATGATCAAGAAATACATTTACCGCATAGCAACTACTTAAAAAAACAATTAACCGCATCACACGATGTCCAAAAAATCCGCTGTTTCATTCTCGCCAGTGATATCAGCATCTGTTTATCTGAGCCTATACATAGCTCTATTGTCAATCAACTCTTTGGCAAGATCATCGATATTGAACAAGAAAAAAGCCAAGTATTAGTAGCGGTAGAGTGTACAAACCAAATGTTTTTCATCAATATTTCATCATACTCGTTGGAAAAATTAGCCCTTAAGAAAAACTTATCTGTTTACCTGCAATTTAAAGCTAGCGCTGTACGTAGCCAAATAAATCAATAATTTCAGTAGGAATATTCATATGCTTACCAATAAAGAACAACTTAGATATAGTCGACAAATCATCCTCAATGATATTGGTGAGCAAGGCCAAATATCACTGAGCAATGCCAACGTTCTTATTGTTGGCATCGGTGGTTTAGGCAACCCAGTAAGTATGTATTTGGCCGCGGCAGGTGTTGGTCGGCTTTTTTTGGCTGATGGCGATAAGATTGAAATAACCAATTTACAGCGCCAAGTATTATTCAATGAAAATGATATTGATCAAAATAAAGCCGATGTTGCTGCTGAAAAATTACAACAACAAAACCCGGAAGTCATCATTGAAGTGATTGATGAAATGCTCGATAAAGAGTTGTGCGATTACTACGTTAGCCAAGTTGATTGCGTACTTGACTGCTCTGACAACATCAAAACACGCTATTTAATTAACCAAAGCTGTGTTGATCAAAAAGTACCACTAATTATTGGAGCCGCAACCGGGTTTGATGGTCAACAACTCGTTGTTGACCCAAGAGATCAAAGTAGTGCTTGTTACCAATGTTTGTTTCCTGCTAGTGAAAAAGTACCCGAAAACAATTGCCACACAGTAGGAATTGTTGGACCTGTTTTGGCAATAATCGCGGGGATGCAAGCATTACAAACCATTAAACTATTAACCGGTGGTAAAGTACAAATTAACCAACTTAATTTGTTTGATGGCTTATCAAATCAGTGGCAACAGTTTACCTTGAAAAAACATAAAAACTGCCCTATTTGTTGTCTTAGCTAAGATTTAAAACGAATAGAGATTAGAGCAAAGAAAACCTCTGTAGAGCCTCTAATTAATTGTTCACAATCTTTTGGTAATCATTGAGCTCTAGTAATCTTTAGCGCTAATAGTATGCCCTGCTATTGTTGAGCTTATTAGTAAACTATTGAAGTAATGAATGTCAACGCTCAAGATCATTACCCCCCTCAAGTAAAATCAAGTCTTCTTTACTTTTACTTGGCTTTATTAACACGCTAAGCTCGAATAAACATATTAATAAAAAATAGGAACTTCATTGCATAGCTTTCAAAGGTTTCAAAACAAGGTGGTTATTATTACTGGAGCTTCTGCTGGTGTAGGAGCAGAAACGGCTAGAGCTTTTGCCAAACAAGGGGCGAAACTGGTGTTACTTGCTCGTGGTCAACAAGCATTAACCGATATTACCAATGAATTAAAAACAATTACCGACGTATTAAATTTCTCTTTAGATGTTTGTGATACCAAGGGTTATAAAAAAATACTGGAGACAGTTGAACAACACTTTGGCGCTATTCATATATTAGTTAATAATGCTGGCTATCATAAACGTGGCAATGTTGAAAAAAACGACGCTACTGAACTAGCTAAAATGGTTGACGTTAATTTAAGTGCCCCCATCGCTTTATCTGCTTTAACATTACCCTATATTCAAAAGCAACAAACAGGCGCTATTGTTAATGTTGGTTCTTTAGCCGGAAGAACACCGCTGCAAGGTGCGGCGACATATGCAGCAACAAAAGCCGGTTTACGTGCGTTTACCTATTCATTAGCCGATGAAGTTAGTCAGCAAAATATTCATATTGGCTTGGTTTCTCCTGGGCCGATTGATACCGGTTTTATTATGTCTGAAATAGCGCAAGTTGAAGATATAGTATTCTCACAACCGATGAGCTCAGCAAATCAGGTAGCACAAGCGATACTTAATGTGGCAGCGGGAAAGTCGATCGAAATTTCATTACCTAAAAATAGCGGCCGTTTAACAATGATCTCTTATTTGTTTCCCTGGCTTCGTCGTAAACTGCGTCCTGTGCTTTATGAAAAAGGAAAAAAAGCGAAAGAGAAATATATACAACGTGATCTTAATAAGTGAGTGTCGCTGCATTTTTCGTTATAGACAACTAGACAAAACATAGAAGCCTATTAATTAGAAATTGCCAAAGCGAATCTTTTATACTGCCATAGGAATTAAGGTGGGTTGAATTAAATGAATATCAGCTGACTTAAGTGGCTAAAAAGGCAATGACTTAATTCAACTAATCGCCATTATGTTTTGAGTCTGCTGCTGGCGACATTATCCACTTTAATGTAATAACTCTGGCTTGTCTAATGGTTAACTTTTAAAGGTTTTTTCCAGTAATCTAGGGCACAGAAACACCATTTCTAGCTTCCAATAATCGATACCAATCTTCTCGACTATAATTTAGTTCTAGGGATTTTTTAGCAGCAATAATACGATCAGGTGATGTTGAACCTATAATCGGACAGATATTGGCGGGGTGCTTTAATAGCCAGGCTAAAAAAACTTGCCATGGTGCACATTGATACTGCTCCGCTTGTTGTTCTAATTCCAGCTCTATTCGCTGCTCATCCGCAGCACTAAAAGTATTTCCCCAAGCTGAATAGGCAACACCACCAAGGGGACACCAAGCGAGTGGAGTAATCCCTAGCTCTTTACATTGATCGAGTGTGCCATCAAGCAAAGTATCAATATTATGAATATTGATTTCTACTTGATTAACCAGTAGTGGCATTGGTAATACTGATTGTAATAACGATACTTGTGACGGTTTGAAGTTACTGACACCAAAATTTTTAACTTTACCACTCGCTTTTAATAAAGCAAAAGTTTCAGCCACTTCATCAGGATTAAATAAATAGTCTGGCCGATGTAATAAAAACATATCCAAGTTTTCTATATTTAATCGTTTTAAAATACCGTCAACACTGTTGAGTAAATACCCCTCGCTGAAATCATAACGGGTCGGTGCGTAAGGATTGTCATTATTAGTAGGTCTAATACCCGCTTTTGATGTGATTAATAACTGCTGTCTTAATTGCGGTGACTCTTTTAAGACTTCCGCAAATAAAGTTTCACAATGGCCCCCACCATAAATATCCGCATGGTCAAAATGTGTATATCCTGAATCTATAGCTGTTCTAATCGCCAACTTACCTTTTTCACGATCTGCGTAACTATTATCACCCGAGATACGCATACAACCATAAATAAGGCGTGAGCTGGTTAAACCCGAATGTTTAAACTCTATCGTTTCCATAATGTATTCTCAGAAATTAATTTATATACTTACTTATAGTCGTACTAAGGTTATAGATATTTTTGATAAAATCATACGGGTAGGGGAAACTAACTGCTGTTTATTTATTACACAAGCTGAACTGGCTAAGCATTACTCATATGCAATCATTCAACTATGAGCCAAGAGAAATCGTCTTTCCTAAAACTATAAAATGATTAATTTTATAGTTTTAGGATGTTTTTGACTGATACGGTGACAACACTACTATGTTCGGTTTCTCTACTCGCATTGTAAATGAGAATTAAAAAATCTTCTTGTCTTTTTATCTAAAAGTTGTGGGGTTATACTCTGTTTAATCAGCACATTATTATACATTTTGACTGGAACAATCAAAATCACCTTGATATTAATACCTGACTGTTTAAACTCTAACTACCTTTAATCATAGTAAAAATATTAGGTTGTAATAATGGATTTAGCTCAAGGTTTGGTCATTATCACCACAATCCATTTATTAGCTGCAGCTTCTCCCGGGCCAGATTTTGTGCTGGTTTCACAGCAAACATTAACACACGGAAAAAAAGCAGGTTTATTGTGTAGTATAGGCATTGCCTTAGGTCTATCTGTCCATATCATGTATTCTGCTTTTGGTTTGGCTGTTGTTATCGCCAACTCTTCAACCGCGCTATGGGTAATTAAAATTCTAGGTGGTGGCTATTTGCTTTATTTGGGCTATAAGGGTCTAAGAAGTAAAAAGATCATCTCAGTGAAAGAAACAAAAACCTTAAACAGAGTTAAAAAACACTCAGATAAAAAGAGTATTGCCGTTGGTTTTATTTGTAATGCACTCAACCCCAAAGCCCCTATTTATTTTGTTGCTCTGTTTACTGTAGTGTTAACACCGAATATGCCACTCTATCAAATCGCTATTTATGGAATATGGATGATGTGTATTCAACTTGCTTGGTTCTCAACCGTGGTATTTCTTCTCTCTCGACCCATTGTTAATGAAAAATTCAAAAAAATAGGCCATTGGATTGACCGAGTGTTTGGCGTTGCAATGATCGCCTTGGGTCTTAAGATCCTAATGACAAAAATCTAGTGAAAGTTAAGTCGAGTAGGTATAACAAACATTCTTGCGAATAAAAAACAGCTAAATAAAACATTGACATGTATTTCTTCGGGTATATAATGCACTCGCTTGAAAGTAAGTTTTAATATTTATGTACACAATTTCGAAGTTTCATTTGTACCTCGTCCTGTTTTATAAGTAATTAGTAACACTTTTAGCTCAACAGCTTACTTAACTTAATTTTAAGTTAAGGGGTTTATATTACTCAATATATTAATAGGATACATTATGTCTACAACTACTGGTACAGTAAAATGGTTTAACGAAGCTAAAGGTTTTGGTTTCATCGAGCAGCAAAACGGTCCTGACGTTTTTGCTCACTTCAACGCTATCGTTGGTGACGGTTTTAAAACTCTTGCTGAAGGTCAAAAAGTTGAATTTACAGTAACTGACGGCCAAAAAGGTCCTCAAGCTGAAAACATCGTTGCTCTTTAATTAATGATGTAAATCTTTTATTACTGATTAACTCTTAGAGTTTTGTAATAAAATAAAGGCTATACCGAAAGGTTAGCCTTTTTTATTGTCTAAAATTTATTTTTCTTGATTAACTTGACGGTTTAATACTTAAAAAACGCTTTGATTTAAATCAAAATAATTATGGTGGGTTAAGCCTTTGGCGCCAACCCACACTGATTATTACTAATCTCTACTTTTCATCTGCCATACAGTTAACTGACACTGACTGACTTTGAAATTACGAAGATTCTCTTTCAATACCCGAGTTAAATCTTGTTGCTCAACCAAGTTAAAGTCATCCGCCAACAGGGGTAATAACCCATCTAGGCCACAGACATTTTCACCATTAACTTTCACACCACTAAGCCACTTAGATTTGTCACTGACCTGATCAGTAAATTGATAATCAGAAACTATAATTAACAAACCTTGATCATTTAATCGTTGGGCCAAATTTTTTAGAAACTGGGCAGGATGATAAGTTTTCTCTAAAACATGCTGAGCTAAAATAACATCATAACCTTTAAATACCTCTTTAAGGTTACTGGCATCTCCTTGAAAAAACTTGACGTTAGATGAGTGCTGACCTAGATTTAACAAATTTAAGGCTATCTCATTAAAATCGACGATATCACCTTGATTTTCAGTCACATACCTTACTCGATGGCCAGTTTTCAATTGAACACCGTGTTGGATAACCCCAGCAGAAAAGTCAACAGCTTCAACCTGATCAAAAGATTGGGCTAGTTCGAAAGAACATCGACCAACACTACAACCCAGATCGAGAATTTTTGATGACGATATTTGATATTTATCAAGATACTTATTTACCATTCTAGTAATTTGAAGTGGGTAATTTTCGATATTCAAATAATCTTGCCCATAATGGCTTTCCAGTTGTTGGCAGATATCACGACTGGTTTCATAGCGGTTAACATCAATAATAGGAATTTCAGCGCTACCAGTTGATATTGTCCGAAAACCAGCATGCTGTGTAAAATGGCGACGAAAAGCATACCGTGCATGTTTGATGGCTTCATTTCCAGTAGAGATCCACGAACCACCTTTTATCAGGTTATGCCTACCGTCAAAAGTTGGCGTTGAAAAATCATCATATAAAGGATGTACTTCAAAACCTTTATAGCCATCGATAGCTGACTCTGTCCATTGCCAAACATTGCCAATAACATCACAAAAACCATCGTTTTCAAATAGGTTAACAGGGCATGAAGATGCAAAGTATTCTAAGTTAATGTTACCCGGCGCTACTTGCCAAGTCACCAAGTCAGTATCAACTTTATCTCTTAAACAGTACCATTCCGCTTCAGTTGGTAAACGTATAAAACAAGAGTGAACTTCACTTTGCCAATTACAATAGGCTTTAGCTTCAAGATAGTTAACCTCTACTGGCCAGTCTAACGGGAGAGGAATTTCATCAACTAAATTACGTTGGAAGTATTGAGTAACATCATCCTGATTACTTCCTCTTTTTACCAACCAAAACCTGGGCATGGTCGCTTTTGTAAAAGCTAACCATTGTTGACCTTCTTCACCCCAGTATTTAGTCATTTGATAGCCGCCGGCTTTGACAAAAGCTAAATACTCATTGTTTGAAATAAGGTATTTCGAAGCATTGAAACTTTTTACATTTACATCAGTACTACCGTATTCATTATCCCAGCCATACGTTTTATCACTCTCTGGTTTACCCAGAGTCAATGACTGTTCAGCTATTTTAATAAATGCGTTAGTGGGTGCTTGTCCGCTAGATGAACAAGATTGCCAATTATTATTATGGGTTAAGTAAGTCAATGACAACATACGCATAATCACTGATGAAGTTTCAAGGTGAATACGTTCATGCTCACAACCCATCAACAGAAGCCAAGCTAATGAGTCTTGTTGTATAGGTAAAGTCAATTCCATCGTATCAATTAACTGCTCAACCGTATCAGCCACTTTTAAACGATAAGCACGTAACTCATCAACTGTTGGCCAATCGTAATGTTCCGAGTTTAAGTCGTCCCAACTCATTTCATCAACACCAACAGCACAAATCGATTCAATTTTTTTATCAAGTCGTTTATTAATAAACTTACCTAATATCAGTTTGTTAATGTAAAAAGTAGCTGTATGACCAAAATAGAATATTAGCGGGTGCCGTAAGGGCTCAGGTCTTAAATAATACGCCTCATCAGAATCAATCATAGCAAAGAGTGATTCGTAAGTTGCCCATGTCTGTTGAAAATAGGCTTTAAGCTCATGGCGTTTTTTACTTACCGATGTACCGGTCAGTAGTGGTGTTTTTAATTGAGTTCTGGTCATTGTTATAATTTCTGTATGATGTATTTATTATTGCTCATTAAAGTCCTGAGTGCTTATAGATAATGTCATCAACTTACTGATATATATATAATACGCTTTTAAAATTTTTCACCAAACTTTATGGCCGCTAACTATTGATAAATCAGTTGTTAAGTCTTATTTAAATATCACCTAAACTATCCTTTTAATTTTATTACTTAGTTTGTTAAACCAATGACTTGCTTGAAGCAGTTCAATAGTTTTAGTTGTATTTTTTACATATTAATAATTAAGATAAGCCTATGAGTTGAATTACGCTTTTACAACACTGAGGGTAAAGAGCCTTTGAAGTTGAAATAATTCCATTGAAACTTACATAAAAACAATGGTTTTGAGACATAATTTATTGGTTTAACATCATACCTAATCCTATGGATTAAGGCGGGATTAGAATTAATTTGGTGCAAGTCTTGAACGATTGTCTTTATGTGAGATTTCGCCCTAAATAATAACCTTAACGGCTCTAAATAATGCATAGTAAAATAGAGTTGGTTATTAAATTTTTGTGACAAAAAATAACATTGAGAAAATAAATGCTCTGTAAATATAATAGACTCTCTTAGGAGGTTTTTAATATGAGTAATCACTGTAAATAACAATACCCTATCTCGAATTGGATTTATTATGTGCTTGACAAAATGATATGAACGATAACTAATTGTAAGAATGATTAGAACCAATACTGAAAAATATTATTCAGATACAATTACTTAGATAACCAACGTTTCATATTATATTTCGAATTATTTTATCTATGTATCACAAAATATTGTACGAAAATAGAAGTATAAAAGATCACTTAATATTTTGGATAAAACGATATATTCATTGATATAGTTAACCTCCCCACATTGAACTTTTCATGCATATAGAAAGTAGTAGACATGCAGTGATTTAAGCACTTATTATTGCCTATTAAACTATAAAGTAACTGTTAATAGATAATTTCAGTCACTTGCTGGTATTTATCTAGAATACACTTTTTTAATTGGTCGCCAATATTTTCTGGCAAATCGTTTTTCAGTTTTTCAGTATTGAATGCTTCTTTTCTATCATTTGTAAATATGCGCTGGATACTATTGATACTGTGATTAAACCAATCACTGGCTTCAAATAAAGCAATAGCACCTATATCTTGCTCTGTAGTGTTTAATGATTTGGGTAAATGTGTAATGGGGTAATCTAGTAATGATGTTTGTGGATTTTGATAGGAATTTATTGCATCAATCACATTAAGCAAGGCAAAAACAACGTTAATGTATGGACAGTACCGTAGACTTGAAGCACCTAACCTATGCTCTATTCTGGCAGTTTCTTGCCAGTTTGATTCACTGATTAATGCATTATTATGTAGATCAACTAATAGTGTTTTAACCCCCATAGCTTGGTTATGTTTTCCCACTTTTTTGTATAAAGCAACACTACCTTGGTGTCCACCGGAGATATCAACAGGTGAGCATAACTCTTGACTTAGGCCGTAGCGTGTTTTTAATGCTAGACGTTCAAAAGCTTCTTCCTCTGGAAGGTACAATAAACTGCAAGCTAAACTTGTTTGCAAAAATGCTTGTTGCAGATTATCACCAAAAGTAGTCTCTGCGACGATATTCTCATTTTCACTGTTTAGTACGCTAACATTAATTTGCACAGCATTAGGAATATGGACTGCTCGATTATCTGCGATAAAAATATTATCACAATCAATGCCAAGCTTCCCTTGATCGCCCGACCAAATAACGGGCTTAATTAAAGTATGCTCGACACCTTGACGAGAAAATATCTCAGGTAGATTTTCAATAACAAACGCTAAATTATCGGCTTCTTTTAGAGGTGATTGACCATTAAATTGAGAAACATATTCCCACTGATTTTTCCAATACTCAGGAACTAGTTCCCCATCAATATTGAGTAATTTCAAAGTATGATTCACTGCACTAAAATTTAGTTTCTTGTTTGCATCTTGTTTGGCGAAGGAATAACCACCTTCTAACTCGAAGTGAATGACCGCTTTAAACCCTAATGATTGGATGTACTCTTGCAGTAAGACAATAGTTTGTTTTGCTATCAGGTTTTGCATAGGAAAATAATGGTTCTCAAATTGGTTATTCAGATATATTTATTTAAATACCAACTCAAAGGTAATTAAATCATTTGGCTGTGTTCACTTACATTTTAGCCAAACTATCCTTATAAACCGTAGCTTGTCTCGTTATTTTGGTCACAGTTGAAGGGGCAAATTGATAAAATTTTGATAAGTAACCCAGAGTTCAAGGTTGATTTCACTTAAAATAAATAAATTCTATCATAAAATTTTGCGCTGCGTCATTCCCTTTATTGATAATTTTATTACAATATTAACGAGAACACCCAGTATGCTAACCCCCTATATTTTTGTTAAAATAATCAAAAGGTCAAAAGCGTTCTAATATAATTGATTGAACTTTGCCACTGAAAAACCATTCAAAATTTGATCCCCAATTTTTAATACTGGCACCCCTCGTAAATGTAATTTAGCAAACTCTTTTTGCCCTTTGGGGGTTTGTACATTGCACAAACGATAAACAATATTTTGCTTATCTAAATAATTTTTGGCTGTGGTGCAATGAGGACATTTATTTATGGTGTATAGCACAATTTTTTTCATCTATTAATTATTTTCTTTACAGTGTATTTAGTGAATACCTAGGTGTGGCCAAAGTATAACACTGGTACTTATTTTAATAAAAGTATCATCAACAAGGCTTTGACGTACAGCTCACTTTGCTGAGAAGGCTTTAAAGTCGCGCTAGCAATACGTTAATAATTTGCCTATTAGCAGCTGGAAAATCCAAGGTTTTTAGCTCGTTTAAAGTATACCAGGCTTGCTCTTGCCCTTCCTGGGCTGATGGTTCGTTTAAAAAGTCATCAACTAAGAAAACCTCTAAACATACTTCTTTATCACCATAGTTATGCTCAATAACAATTAACGGCTGACAAGATAAAACGTCTATAGCAACTTCTTCTTTAAGCTCTCTTGTCAGCGCTTGAAGAACAGTTTCGTCGGTTTCTACTTTACCTCCAGGAAACTCCCACTTTCCACCTTGATGTGCGTCATCATCCCTTTTAGTGAGAAAAAATTGCTGTTGTCTACAAATTACCCCAACTGCTACCTGGACAATTTTACTCATTAGTATTCCTACGTTTTATATTAAGATGAAAATTTTAGAAAAAAAAAGCGGCTAAGCCGCTTTTTATACTGTCATAAATATGGTTAAGTTAACTTACCATGACACTGCTTGTATTTTTTACCTGAACCACAAGGGCAAGGCTCATTACGACCGACACGTGGCAAGGCAGGTTTTTCAGATCCTGCATCAGGACTATTATGCGTATATTTTTTTGCCACATTTTCAGTTTTTCGACGCTGCTCTTCAACAGCTTCTACATCAGACTCAGCCCGTATCTGTACTTTACTTAAAATTCCAACCACGTCATATTTTAAATTTTCCAACATTTCACTAAACAATTCAAACGACTCACGCTTATATTCTTGTTTAGGGTTTTTCTGGGCGTATCCACGTAAATGAATACCTTGACGGAGGTGATCCATTGCCGCTAAATGTTCTTTCCAATGAGAGTCTAAGCTTTGTAACATAACCGCTTTTTCAAATTGACGAATTACTTCTACACCTACTTGCTCTTCTTTATCACTATACGCTTTGCCAAAATCTTCAACAATCTTTTCACGTAACGCTTCTTCATATAATTTACTATCATCATCTAACCATTGCTGTATTGGTAGTTGAGTATTAAACTCAGCTTTTAATCGCTCTTCAAGGCCATTAACATCCCACATTTCAGCTAAGGATTGTGCAGGAATATGCTGATCAATGACACCATTAATCACATCAGCACGAATGGCTTGAACTACATCACCAATTTCTTCGTCATCAAGTAATTCATTGCGTTGTTCATAAATAACTTTACGTTGATCGTTGGCAACATCATCAAATTCCAATAATTGCTTACGCATATCGAAATTTCTACCTTCCACTTTACGTTGAGCATTTTCAATACTACGAGTGACCCAAGGATGCTCAATGGCTTCACCTTGCTCCATTCCCAATTTGCGCATCATATTAGAAATACGCTCTGAAGCAAATATTCGCATCAATGAATCTTCCATTGAAAGATAAAAACGCGTAGACCCTGCATCACCTTGACGGCCAGAACGTCCACGTAATTGATTATCGATCCGTCGAGACTCATGACGTTCAGTAGCAACAATATGTAAGCCACCTAAGCCAAGAACTTTCTCATGTTCGACTTGCCAATCTGCTTTGATCTTTTCAATTTGTTCTGCACTGGCATTAGTTAGCGCAGCTAAAGAAGCATTTAAATTTCCACCCAACACAATATCAGTACCACGGCCAGCCATGTTAGTCGCGATAGTTATTGCACCAACTGTACCTGCATCAGAAACAATTTCTGCTTCTTGTTGGTGAAATTTAGCATTTAATACTTTGTGCTTTATTTTTGCTTTTTTGAGCATACTCGAGAGAAACTCTGAGTTCTCAATACTAATGGTACCGACTAAAGCGGGTTGACCACGCTCTACGCAGTCTTCAATATCTTCTAATATAGCTTGGTATTTTTCTTCTGCCGTTAAATAAATCAGATCTGATTTATCATCACGTATCATCGGCTGGTTAGTTGGAATAATGACAGTTTCTAAGCCATAAATATGCGAAAACTCAAATGCTTCAGTATCAGCTGTCCCTGTCATACCCGATAAACGATTATACAATCGGAAGTAGTTTTGGAAAGTAATAGAAGCAAGTGTTTGATTTTCATTTTGAACATTTACACCTTCTTTGGCTTCAACTGCTTGGTGTAAACCTTCAGACCAACGTCGTCCTTCCATTGTGCGACCTGTATGCTCATCGACAATAATAATCTCGTCATCTTTTACAATGTAATCAATATCCTTTTGAAATAGCTTGTGCGCACGAAGTGCTGCCATAACATGATGAAGTAAGGTGATATTTCCCGCCGAGAATAATGAATCGCCATCTTGTATTAACTCTTTTTCACGCATAATTTCTTCAACACGAATTTGACCACGTTCGGTTAAATAAATCTGCTTAGCTTTTTCATCTATAGTGAAATCACCTGTACTTTCTTCGTCCTCTTTATCTTCTTCTGCTTGCTGTTCTAAGGTAGGCACTATCGTATTTATTAAGCGATACATTTCAGAGCTATCTTCCGCCTGACCAGAAATTATTAACGGTGTCCGTGCTTCATCAATTAATATTGAATCAACCTCATCAATAATAGCAAAATTGAGTGATTTTTGCGCACGCTCTTCTGGTGAGAAAGCCATATTATCGCGAAGATAATCAAAACCGAACTCATTGTTGGTACCGTAGGTAATATCTGCAAGGTATGCCCCCTGCTTATCTTCCGGAGCCAAACCAGCAATATTACAGCCAACAGTTAAACCCAAAAATTCAAATAAGGGCCTACTCCAATCAGCATCGCGTGTTGCCAGATAATCATTAACAGTAATTACGTGAACACCTTTACCTGTTAATCCATGCAAATAAGAAGGCAAAGTAGCGGTTAAAGTTTTACCTTCACCTGTTCGCATCTCAGCGATTTTACCGTCATTAAGCACCATACCACCAAGCATTTGGACATCAAAATGACGCATACCATATACCCGTTTACTTGCTTCACGAACGACAGCAAAAGCTTCAGGTAAAAGAGATTCTAATGTTTCACCCTGCTCAAAGCGTTCTTTGAATATTGCTGTTTGAGCCTTTATTTCTTCATCACTGAGTGCTTCAATAACCGGTTCTAGCGCGTTTATTTTATTAACTTCTTTGCTCATTTGCTTTAATAGTCGGTCATTGCGACTACCAA
>Ga0307489_10000072_pt1 | contig 48870 bp, 38 predicted proteins | sample SB12metaG_FD_202247 | JGI IMG/M metagenome (GOLD analysis project Ga0307489, IMG submission 202247) | Sea-ice brine microbial communities from Beaufort Sea near Barrow, Alaska, United States - SB 1.2 | ecosystem: Environmental > Aquatic > Marine > Coastal | place: USA: Alaska | collected... | reverse complement strand
ACTATACCAATACGAGAGTTAATTGAAAAAGCGATGCTTTTAAGCACGTGCCCGCCATCTAAAGGCAATACAGGTAACAGATTAAATAAATTGAGCAGCGCATTAAATACCGCTAAGCCTGCGAGTATTTCTAAATCGGTGATCCAATACCCCACTAAACAGGCAACAGAGAGTATCAAGCCGAAGAATGGGCCCATTATTGAAATAACCACATCTTGCCAGCGCGTATTAATTTTGTCATCGCTCAGCGCTAAGCCTCCCACAAAGGGAATAAGGTAAATACCTTTTGTCTTCAAGCCAAAGTGCTTCATCGCCCTGATATGACCATATTCATGAAACACAAGACACAGTATCAGCGCAATGGCAAACTCAATAGAGAATAACCAGCTATAAGCAGCCAAACTGCCTGCAGCAAACAACACTTTTATGACCTTGGCACTTTTAAATAGTTTTAAACCAAGGCCTGCCATACCAATAAAACTAAATTTAAGCGGCTGTTTTTTATCCGGGCTGACCTGGCGTTGCTCTATGTCTTTTTCATTTAAGGTATTTTTATGCACGAGCTCATTATTGATTACAAGCTGAAATTGCAGTTCAAATGGCTGCCAATGTAATGAGCCCTTGAGTTCAACCTGTAACTCGCCTTGCTCATCTTGTAAGGTAAATTGATGTGAAAAGGTATCATTGTCGGCACTGGCATCAATTTGCGAAACACATTGCTCACCCCAAAAAAGTTGTTGCCAACCAGCCATGGAACCTTCTAATCTTAGTGTTTTGTTTAAACACTCTACTTCTAATAAATGCACTTAATAAACTCAGCTAAAAAAAACTTGCCCGAGTATCACTATATTTGCTGCGTCGGCAAGTGTTATCGAAAGTTAATTATCAGAATACCCACGATAATTAACGACAAAGAGTCATGGTTTTACCTGGCGTTAACGTAGATGCCCGGTTAATTCAGGGAATAGCCCTTAGCCTGCTGGGGCAATATTGCAGGATATAAGGTTTGATGTAACAACTGTGGTAAAGTGTAGGTCCATTCAACGCCTCAAGCACTCAGATTGATTAAACTTACCTTATGATCCCATGGACCCATCTAGATACCGCACACATCCCCAACGATGGCGGTGAATTAACATTTTCCCACCGTGGTGATGAATTCTCTATAAAGCTGACAGGCAAACGTGGCGAACTAATGAATAGCCGTGTTTATAATTCAGAAAAAGTACTTTCCCAGTTAGGTTGTGCGCATATTAAACCCCACTACGATGCGCAAATTTTAGTGGGGGGGTTAGGCATGGGGTATACCTTGGCGGCAGCACTAAAAGCAGTGAATGCTGACTCCCAGGTGACCGTTGCTGAATTAATACCTGAAGTCGTTCAATGGAACAAAGGCCCTCTGGGTAATTGTGCTGGCAATCCGCTGCAAGACCCACGCACTAAAATACACATTGGCGATGTAAAAGAATTGCTGACTTCAAGACAACCCACATTCGATGCAATTTTACTTGATGTTGATAACGGCCCCAAAGGGCTTACTCACACAGATAATAATTGGCTTTATTCTGTAGACGGATTAAAGGACATATATGACACACTGCATCCCAATGGCATGTTGGCAATATGGTCTGCAGGCCCCGACTATTTATTTACCCTGCGTTTAAAAGAAATAGGATTTAGAGTGGATACTCGCATCGTGCAAGCGAGCCCTAAAAAAGGTAGTCGCCATACAATTTTTCTAGCCAGAAAATTGTAGGATCAAATTAGCTATTGGCAAAGGTGATATGACATCAGTTTGTTTAAGCACACTATGAACCAATGCATTGCCCAAAAAGCCAATAAAGAAGAGGGCTGCACGGGCAGCGATTTTATTCGCGACGGTTCATAGAGCTCACCCCACAGACCAGCTGTTCTCCTTAATTTCCTAAAATTAAAGGGAAGGGCGGTTTAAGTCGTAAGCCTTGTCAGATGAAAGTGTATTGCTAGGCTGTATAACCTATGTGGATTTAAATTCCATTAGTGCGGAAATAGAAATCACCCTTTAAGCCCTCTGCCATCACCTGAGTTGATCGAATTTACTTTAACTTGCCTGTCAAGCATGAGTAAGTAAACGTTATGAATTTCACAAAAAAATGCAAAACAGTGGTTTTAATGCCAAGGTTCAAGAGCATGAATTTATTACTTACAGGCAGAACAAAGCCCCTTAAGAGTGTTTATTTTTCACTCACACGCCAAATGACATTGCCCACGTCATCAGCCACTAATAAATCGCCTGTTTGGCTGAAAATCACCCCTACTGGTCGTCCCCGGGCCTGACCTTTATCATTCACAAACCCCCTTAAAACGTCCTGAGGTAATCCCGCAGGCCTGCCATCGGTAAAAGGCACAAATACCACTTTATACCCGCTTCTCGGTTTGCGATTCCATGAGCCATGCTGGCCCACGTACATGCCTGTCGCTAACGGGCCCAGGCTCTGTGCTGTACCATTATACAATAGCCCTAAAGAAGCCGTATGGGCCCCCAGCGCATAGTCGGGTTTAATCGCTTGCTCGACTAATTGCGGGTTATTTTGTTCGACACGAGTGTCCACATTCTGGCCAAAATAGCTGTAAGGCCAACCGTAAAAAGCATTTTCTTGCACAGAGGTCATATAATCAGGTACCAGGTTGTCGCCCAGCTCATCGCGCTCATTAACCACAGTCCAAAGTGTATTGTCTACCCAGGCCATACCAACCGGATTGCGCAGTCCAGAGGCAAATATTCTTTTTACACCACTGGCGATATCCACAGCCAAAATAGCTGCACGTTGGTTCTCGGCAGCAAAGCCATTTTCCGCTATGTTGCTATTTGAGCCTACTGCCACATAAAGTGTGCGCCCGTCATGACTGGCCAGCAGGTTTTTTGTCCAGTGATGGTTAATTTCTCCGGCAGGTAATGAGGTAACTTTACGCCCGGCGGTGGTAATCTGAGTCTGACCGGGCTCGTAAGTATAAGCTACGATGGCATCTGTATTGGCGACATATAATGTATTGTTGACTAACGTCATACCAAAAGGAGAATGCAGATTTTGCAAAAATACTTTTTGAAGGTCGGCCACGCCATCATTATCTGTATCTCGTAAAAGGGTGATGCGATCAGCACTGGTTACTCCTGCTCCTGCAGCCGCCATTACTTTACGTTGCAACCAAGCAACCAATCCGCCATCTTCGTTGTTTTTTTCAGGTTTGTTACTTTGTGCGACTAAAATATCACCATTTGGTAGTCGATAAAGCCACCGTGGATGATCTAGGCCAGCCGCAAATTTATTTACCTCTAAATCTGTAATGGGGCTGGTGGGCATCTCATCATCTTGCCAACCTACCGCTTTGGCAATATTGATTGTGGGTATCAATGATGTCTCTGGCCCCACGAGAGCCGGATTTTCTCCATAGGAAATAGCGGCAACTGAGGCCTCAGTGTGGTCAAGCGCCTCGTTGGATTGACAACCCCAGAGTAACGACAAAAATAGCAAGGTGGCCGCTATTCGTCCGGATGTCTGGCGGGGGCATGGGCTAATGAAACACCTGACAGGTTTAAAAAGTGACGCAAGCATAATGGGCTCCTTGGGTAAAACTCAGTGGCTAAAAAGTGTAGTTAATGAAGCATTAAATATTTTTATTGTAACTGTTGAGAAAACCCTCTGATCGACACGAAGTGGCGTCGGTGGGTAGTTAACAAATAGTGGCATTATGATCACATTAGCATTAGTTCACCTTGAGCCACGATAAACTTGTGTAAAAGTTGAGCGATTTTCTTCCCGGTAATCTCAATTGCGATAAGTGCTGTGGGTAAACGCGTTACTGGGCTAAAGGTCATAATTCACCTGTGGGCAATATAATGGCAAATCCTCATATCAGTATAGGGTCGTTAACTATAAGCCAGTAAAGCGTGTGTGCTTCTACTTTTAATCTGAACTAATTTTTTCGACTTGATATTAGAGGTTGTTGATCTTTTCTGCATGTTTAATGTACACAAATACGAATTGTGGTATGAATATTCAGCAGTTTGAATGTCTTGACGTTTCAGGTCGCTGAAAAGTTAACTCATCCGCCAATCTGAGAAATTAGGATGTTGCGTTGTTATCCAGATAGTAAATGTTTATTTAACCCAAAACACCGAAAAATTTGTTTGATAATTAAACAGCAAAGATCAACAAGCCCTATTATTCTTGTTAATTTGCGTTACTTTTGACTCAGTTTAATTACTGATATATCTCTTAGAAAGATTACTTGGATTCTGCTTATACTTAGATCCAAACCAAAAACAGCATAAAAAGGAAGCTGACCTATGAAAATGATCATTAAGGTGTTTTTACTGATGACTTTAGTCGGGGCGCAGGGTGCATTGGCACAAAACGCGAGTTTTATTATTGAAGGTAATGACGGCGTCAGGTTGCGGGCAACCCCCCTGGAAGTATTTAATAGTGCCTGGGCGATGACCTTTTTACCCGATGGCAGAGCGTTGGTAACAGAAAAAAGTGGCGAAATTTGGTTGTTGGATAAAAGCGGCAAAAAGCTATTGAAGGTGGCACAGTCGCCTACCGTGACTATGCGAGGTCAAGGTGGCATGGGCGATATCATTTTAGCCCATGACTTTGATACATCGGGTGTGGTGTATTTGTCTTATATTGAGCGTGACAAACAAGATGACAGGTTAAGTGGCGCGGTGGTTGAGCGTGCAAAACTAAGTTTGTCTGCCGATCATGTTAGCTTGTTTGAACGGGCTGTTATCTGGACACAAAGCCCAAAAATGACCGATAATGGTCATTATAGTCACAGACTCGCGTTATCGCCTGATGGTCATTTATTTATTACATCAGGAGACAGGCAAAAGTTTAACCCTGCGCAAAATATGGCCATGAACTTAGGCAAGATCATTCGTCTGAATAATGATGGCAGTGTGCCACAGGATAACCCCTTTGTGGGCAACGGTGAAATGGCTGGGCAGGTATGGTCGCTGGGTCATCGTAATCCCTTAGGTATCGCTTTTGATGAGCAGGGTACACTTTGGGCTCATGAGATGGGTCCCCGTCACGGTGATGAATTAAACCGTATCACCCGCGCCACTAACTATGGCTATCCGCTTGTTTCTGAGGGTGAACATTACAACGGCACCCAAATTCCCAGTCATGCCTCTATGCCCATTTTTCAGGCCCCTGACATGGCTTGGGTACCCGCTATTAGTCCGGCGGGATTAATGATTTACCAGGGCGAGCGCTTTCCCGACTGGCAGGGCCATGCCTTTATCGGTGGTTTGTCATCCCAGGCTTTAATTAGAGTTGATTTGGGTCAAAATACGACAAATGCCAACCAAAAACCGCAAGAAGCAGCAAGATATGAATGGGGTAAACGGATACGTGAAATCGAGCAAGGACCAGAAGGGTTAATTTACGTATTAGAAGATGGCACTGGCGGGCGTTTACTCAAGCTTGAGCCTATGTAAAGCCTCTAAGACCATTGGAAAAACAATTAAGCAGCATAAAAAATAACAGTGACAGCCGTACAGTGACAGCCGTAATAATGTGCAACAAAACTGATTTTTTGGTCTTGTTATCATGGCTGCTCTGTTAATTTGCGTAATTCTTGGATAAGTTTAATTGGCGATGTACCCATAAGAACGATTAAGGTGGACGGGTTGCTCTGAGTCAATTGTTGCCAGTGGAGCGAAATTGCGGAATACCCTATTCTAGGGGAAATTGAGACTGTAAATGATTTTGTTCTCGCGCCTACGTTTTTTGGTTTCCATTGTTGGTTTCCCACTCAATAAACGCATCAATGTCTGCAGTAAATGTCTTAACTATCCATCCAAGAAGCGCTGCGTCGTCAAGCAGACCAAAGCCAAGAATGAAGTCTGGGATCAGGTCAACTGGCATGATGAAGTAGATGACTGATGCGACAATCATAACAAAAGAAGTCCAGGGTATTTCCCGATAACTTCCTTTAGCATAAGCCTTGATCAGGCGAAAGCATGCCATGAGTTGTGCCCATACGGCATCAAGTGGCCCCTTATTACCACTGGCTTTTTTGGATGCAGTATCAATCAGCTCATTGAGCTTTTCTGGATCACTGGCGTATTCCTCGGCTTTGTTTTTAGCCTTCTTAAACGCCTCGCTGCCCTTGGCTTGCTTTATTTTTGACTCGTAGTTGCTCTCAGCCATGGTTTTCCTGTTGTTTATTATGCAGCACTAGCAGTGCTTTGGTGTTTATGGGTGATACCATTTAAATTCTCACTGAGCGATCATTTACTAACACGAGTTGGTATTATATTTCCTCATTATGACTCAATATCAAGTTTTTAATTTAAGGAAAAACATGTGGTATCAAAAAGAAATTAGCTTAGGCCCAAAAGCGCGCGGTTTTCATTTAGTGACTCAAGAACTTGTACGCCAGTTACCTGAGCTGAAGTCGCTGTCGATTGGGTTGATGCAAGTATTTATAAAACATACTTCAGCTTCATTAACGATTAATGAAAATGCTGATCCTACGGTACGGGGTGATTTTGAGCGTTTTTTTAATCATGCAGTTGCTGAAAACGAACCTTTTTATCAACATTTAGATGAGGGCAGTGATGATATGCCCGCTCACTTAAAAAGCAGTATATTAGGCTCAAGTGTCAGTATTCCTATCACTAAGGGCAAACTTAACATGGGAGTATGGCAGGGGATTTATTTGTGCGAACACCGCAATTATGGCGGTACACGGACTGTTGTTGTGACGCTGCAAGGTGATATGGGGAGTCATAAAGCCATCTAATGGACAGGATGGCGTTAGATTTATATTCATTGGACTTTATTAATACGAATAACGGAGAGCTAAATCAGTTTATTTATCGGCTCTGAACCTGAGAGATAGATAGTTAAATAATTAACATTGATGTCTTGGTAATGGTTGAAAATAACGTCAAAGAAATGCCAAGGTTTCGATTTTTTAATAAGGCGTATTTTGTTATTAAAGGATGTTTTATTGAACCACTCGTTAAAAATTTATGTATCAGTAAGCTATCTATTGATAAAACTAAGGATTAAAAAATGAAAAATATTCTACAAAAGAGTCTTTTAGCGCTGTCACTTGCGGGGTTGTTTGCGTCCACGGCATTTTCACAAGGCCGCTTTGACGATGTCGAAATAAAAGCCCAAGCAGTTGGCGGCTCAGTGCATATGTTAGTAGGGGCAGGGGGTAATATCGCTGTTTCTGCAGGGCCTGATGGCTTGCTTATTGTCGATGATCAATACGCCGATTTAGCTGAAAAAATTGCCGTTAGCCTAGCTGATATTAGCAAAGAGCAAACTCGATACGTTATTAATACGCATTTTCACGGTGATCACACCGGCTCCAACGCATTTTTTAGTCAGCATAAACACGCAACGATATTTGCTCATGAAAATGTACGGGTTCGTTTGTCGGCCGGAGAAGAAACCGACTCGGCAATGCTTCCTGTTGTGACCTATGAAAAGGGTGTCAAGTTTCATCTAAATGGTGACACTATTCATGTATTCCATCTGGCTAATGGACATACAGACGGCGATAGCGCTGTTTGGTTTGAGCAACCGGACATATTGCACACGGGGGATTTATTTTTTAAAGATTGGTTTCCTTTTATTGATCTAAACTCAGGTGGTTCGGTTGTGGGCTATATCGCTGCTGTTGAGACTTTATTGGCTATGACTGACAATGACACTAAAATCATACCAGGACACGGCGCGTTGGCTAATAAAAGCGATTATGTACGCTTTCTTGATATGATTAAGACAACTTATGCTTATGTTCAAGGCAAAAAAGCGGGGGGTATGCGTGAGGATGATTTGGTTGACGCTGGCTTAGAAGAAAAATGGAAAAACTGGTCATGGAATTTTATCACTGAAGAAAAATGGATCAAAACGTTATACAAGTAAGTTCAGATCTTGAGTTCAGTTAAGGTATCACCCATTGCAAAAAAAACGTTGGGAAGGGGTACTGCCTAGGGAAAATAGGAATGATAAACCCTGATAAAAAACCACTTTCGCCGATTAACCCAACATACTTTTTATTTAAAAAAGGAACAAAAAAACATCAGCAGAATTAGTAGACGCCTGTTGATGCCACTCCTTTATTAAAAGACTGGCAACGTTATTGAGTTCCATGGCGTTATTCAGGCATACAGTCATTGATAATTGCTGTGGTATGAGACACGTTCGTCCATTCTGCCGGTTCTTCTGATTATTCGTCTATGAAGTGGCCATATACCGTAACGGGCTTTTCGTCACTATATATAGCTGCGCAACGGCTGTTAACGAGTGGTTGAGAGATTCTTTGACCGTTTTAAACATGACTGAATATTTAGAAATAGCCCAACCAACCCGCGAACATATGCAACAAGATGTCATGGACTATATGAAGTATTAGCACTCGGTTCAGCTCCATACAGCCAATGGCGATATGTCACTGATTAAATATGAAACGTCTTAAACGTATAATGGCGGGACGTTTTGAAATAAAAATAAAAATAAAACTAAACGTTTAATGAATATTGAACTATATTTAAATGCCTGTCCGGTTGCAATTGATCAAAACACAAAAAGAAAACTAGCTTTACAAGCTAGTTTTCTTTTGCGCGGATGAAGTGATCGTGTCAGTTTAAAATATACAGTGTGTGCTTTTTTAATTGGTAGGTATTTGTCGGTTCACATTTTACTTAGCCGGAATATATGGGGAGATTTGTGATATATCAATTCAGTAATAGCTAAATACAGGGGATGCAATTCATCTTGCATTAGTATCGTAGGCGTTTTGCACTACATATGTTGAGCTGTTGAGCGAATTTCGAGCAGTATTTTATTTAAAAGTTTAAGTCACCTTATAGGGAATAGATATGACCAGAGTTGCGTTGGTCACGGGAGGAACCCGTGGAATTGGTGAAGCGATTTGTAAAAAGCTTCTTGAGAAAGGTTATACCGTCATCGCGAATTACGGAGGCAATGATGTTAGAGCCGATGAATTTTTCACACGAACCGGTATTCCAGTAGCAAAATTTGATGTATCAGACTTTGAGCAAACTGCTGCTGGTATAGCTAAAATTGAAAGCGAATATGGTCCAGTTGATGTATTAGTCAATAATGCCGGAATTACCAGAGATGGCACAATGCATCGAATGAGTTTTGAGCAATGGAATGCAGTTATTCAAACTAACTTAGCTTCTTGCTTTAATACTTGTCGTGCTGTTATTGATGGCATGCGCAGCAGAGGGTTTGGTCGTATTATTAACGTAGGCTCGGTAAACGGTCAAGCCGGTCAATATGGGCAAGTGAACTATGCCGCGGCTAAGTCTGGTATCCATGGCTTTACTAAAGCACTTGCACTGGAAAGTGCAAGTAAAGGCATTACGGTGAATGCCATTGCACCAGGTTACGTCGACACAGATATGGTGCGAGCAGTACCTCCAGAGGTTTTAGTGAAAATTATCAAAACGATCCCCGTTGGCCGTTTAGGTAAACCTGAAGATATTGCAAACAGTGTGGCTTTTTTAGTCGATGATGAATCAGGCTTTATTACCGGCTCTACATTGTCTATTAACGGTGGCCAACACATGTATTAAGCTTGTGCATCTTAGCGAATATAATGCGTCATGCTGGGTAATTAAACGGTTTGGCGCTTTTAATATTACGAGTTAATTGCTATTAAAGTATTCATCATTTGGAGGCCACCAGGCCTCTTTTTTTTTGTTTGCCCAGCGAAGCTGGCAAACCCGACAGGCTGAAAGAAGCCAGATCACCCTGACTAAGGGGAAGATAATCAGAATGGCAAGGGGTTCATAACGCTGCGATGCAGTACATCGGTTGTTATGAACCTGGCAAACGGTGAGGTCTGAAGGAAGCCATAGGAAGTTAGAGGTACACAACCATAATGTGCTTGCCCCCCGGCATTCACTAAAGGCCAACCGGAGGTTGTTCAAATTCGTTCCTGTCGAATTTGTCCGCGGCATGGGGGGATAAGCGTACAAAATAGCGCGAAGCCCAATATTTAGTCAGAGCAATGCTGTGCCTAAGGGTGGCATTTCTAACCGGGAGGCATAACGCGGTTACCGGAACAGTAACTGGGGAAGCCTGGCATCTAAACTTAGTGTAAATAAGGGGCATAAATTCAAGGGGAAGCCCAAGACTTATTGTCGGTGTGAGGTGGCAGATGAGCCCGTAGTAGTGAGTAAGGCTAGGCCTGTGAAAGCCAGTAATGGTATGGAGGACAAAACCAAGCCGACTATCAATATTGTGTTTGATGAGGTCAATTTTAGTCAAAAGCTTTAATTGATTACGAAGAAGGGAAGCATGCTTTAAGACTGTAATGAGTGATTTATTCATTTCATGGATACACAAGCTGTCTGATAAACAGGAGACGTAGATTTGGTGTACTAGGAATAGTGTTACTGATGAAAATGCTCGTATACGGGAAGTATTTGTAGATAACTTTGGTAGATTGCCTTTGAGCTAGAACGCCAAGACCTGCATTGAACGTTACCACCACGTCAGGTTTGGATTATCCCCATATAGCACATGATGTTAGTTGTCATAGTAATGTTGTGTCACAAATTAAAGTGATATGAAGTATGCATGAGCCGTATACGAGGTTTGTACGTTCGGTTCTGTGAGAGGGATGAGGCATAAGCCTCACCCAACTCGATAATTTGAGGCTGTAAAACAAACTGTGTAATTGCCCAGTTTAGATATGAGGAGTCAGCTGCTCCTCAAACTCAATCATAAAACGATTGAGTGCTGCTTTCCAATCTCTTATTGGCATAGTCCATTTTTTGGATGCCGATTGGACTGCCAGATAAACCACTTTCATCGCTGCACCATCACTCGGAAAAACCTTACGTGTTTTAACCGACTTACGGATAACACTGTTGAGCGACTCTATGGCATTGGTCGTATAGATCACCTTACGGATGTCAGCGGGATAGCCCAAAATGCCGATCTTTCATGGCCAGCGGGCACAACTAACTTTGATAGAATATGAAATCACCCCATGGTTTTTCCGTTGGCTTAGGCAATATTTAAATCTGCCCAGTGGCTAATATTTTTCTCTTATTGCTAAGGCCGGCATCGTTGAAGCCAGCCAGCAGCACTACCTCAAGGCCCCGCCTTAGCTCAGGTTCCCAGCCTAGTTTGTTCAAAAAATTAGCCGTCGATAGGAGTGCATCTTTTTCACAATTCCGTAGTACTACTTTGTCGTCACCGCAAATAATATTTTGATGAGCTGTTACCTCATATCTCAATATACATGTTGAATGCAGATGGCTGGATTACTACTCATACGCACTTATCAAATAGAAAAAGTGCGAATTTCCGCACTTTTGGTCTATTTGATAAGCGCGTTAAGGCACTCAATATTTGCATAGGATTTAGGAATATTTATCAATAAATTCAGTAAGTAATGGGCGGATGTTCTTACGATACATTGAGCCGCTAAATATCCCATAGTGACCCGCACCAGGTTGAGTATGATGTTTGCGCATGTTTTTTGGTATTTTTTGACAAATATCTTGAGCTGCTTCAGTTTGTCCGATACCACAAATATCGTCTTCTGCACCTTCAATTGTAAGCAGCGGAGTATTGGTGATCGCATTGAAATCGACAGGCTTACCAGCATAAGTAATAGTTCTGTTGGCCAGCTCGTTATTTTTAAATACACGCTCTATTGTTTCCAGATAGAACTCAGCGGGCATATCTAAAACAGACAAGTATTCATCATAAAATGCTCTAAAACGATCGGTATCTTCTGTGTCGCCAACCAATAAGTTTTGGAAATATTCTTGATGCTTCTTAAGGTGAGTTTCCTTATTCATTGAAATAAACCCGCCTAGCTGCATAAACCCAGGATAGACCCTACGGCCCTGGCCGGGATATCCTGGGGGAACGGTTTGGATAGCAACATTTTCAAACCAGCTCATGGGGCGTTGTTGTGAAAATTCATTCACACGAGTTGGATTTTTACTGGTATCTATCGGGCCAGCCATCAACGTTAATGACTTTGGTATATTGGGGTTTTTCTCTCCCGCCATTACAGCTGTTGCAATTAATGCTTGCACCGTAGGTTGGCAGACAGCAATTAAATGGGTATCTGGCCCCAGACTGTTCATAAAATCAATTAAGTAGGTAACATAACAATCGAATGAGAACGGACCTTCTTCTAATGGTACTTCCCGGGCGTCTAACCAATCAGTAATATAGACCTCGTGTTTTGGCAATAAGGCTTCAACGGTCCCTTTCAATAAGGTTGAATGGTGTCCAGATAGGGGGGCGATCAGCAGCACTTTGTCTTTGTCAGTTTGTCCTGCTTTACTGAAATGAATGAGGTTGCAAAAAGGTTTCCCTAATATAACTTCTTCCTTAACGGCAACCGCTTTTCCTTCTATATCAACCGTAGTGATATGAAAACCCAATTTGTCATAACGCTGGGTAACTCGCATCGCTGATTCGAGAGTCGCACTGGCAAGACGGCCACCCCAAGTATATGAATATGGGTTGCTGGGATGGGTAATGAGTTCGTTAACTAAGCGAAAACCTTCGCTCATTAATTGCCCGCTTTTTTCAAAATAATCATATGCCTGATACTTCATCACGCCTCCTAATACTTGCATGCCAGCAACGGAATTGTATCATTACTTTTCAATAGCTCTTGCTGGATAAAAAAAACTCCAACCACTGAGACACTTGGATCCTTGTGATTGGAGTTGCTTTAGATTGTTTATACAAACCGAATGGATTTGCGCAAACAGTTTTGTACTACTTAGCTTTAGCGGCTGCAGCCATTTTAGCTGTCATTTCTTCACTTATGCCTTTGAACATTTCGCCAGCTTTAGCTTGAGCACCAGAGACTAAAGTATAAGTTTCTTTTGCAGATTCAGTTACCGTCTGTTGTAAACCTTCCAAATAGGTTTTTTGCGCTTCAGCTAGGCTCGTTACGTCTTTTTGCTGGCTTACAGTTTCTGCAAATGCGACGCCACTGCTTAAAAGCGTTGTGAAAAGTGCATTTTGTTTTTCAGCAAGTGCTTGAAGAGTAGACATGTTGAGTGTCGCTAATTCAGAAACCGGCTTCATCGACTCTTTAAGTTGTTCGTTGATTTGATCTAACATGATATATCTCCAATTTTTAAGAATAAAATTTAACTACGTTTTTTCAGGGGTTATTTATTATCAGGTGCTGGTGTAGCATCAATTTTTTTTGTTTTTTCCGGTACCTTTATTTCATCAGCACTGGGCATTGCAGCCGGCTTGGCCACCGATTTAGGTGCTAAATGTTCCGGTATTGCCATTTTTGTCTCTGGCTTTTTCGCTGTCACTTTCGGCGTTGACTTTGTTTTGGTCGCGGCCTTCGCGGTTACGGTAACTGGTTTTTTTACTACTGCTGTTTCAGTTGAGACCGACAGCGTTTTTAAACTGGCTTTTTTTGTTGGCGCTGTTGTAAGACCTGATGTTAATGAATCTGTATACTGCTGAGAAACAGAATTTATTGTATTGTATGCAACCGTAGATGTGCTGGTGAAACGTTCCATTAACGACTCAGCATAAACAGCCTGAGCGGCTAACACATCTTTGATTTCTGTTTGTTGAGCAATGGTTTGCATTAACTTAAGACTGTCCTCAACCAACCCTGAAAAAAATTGGGTTTGTTGTTTAGTCACAGCTTCCATTGCTTTAACATTAGCTGCAAGTAACTCACTAGCGGGCAGTGATGAATTTTTCATTTGTTCTGAAAATTGACTAAACATACTCGTATCTCCTTCTATCTATATAAACTTTGCTGCGCTGCAACATTTGGTATGTTCAAATATTAGACGAACTTCAGGGAAGATCAAGGCTTATTTTGCTGCACTGCAACATTTATTTAAAATAAATTGGAGGATTTAAGTAGGCTAGCAGTTAACTATTTATTTTAACTGTCTTTTTTGTTTTTAGGATGTGTGTTCCAGGCCGACATGTTTTGTTCCATAATTTTTGAAAACATCCCGATTGGACTGTTGTCGACCATGTTTTTCATTAATCCTTGCACTTTATCTTGCTGTGATATGAACTGCACAATGCTTTGCTCAAGATACTGCCTAACGAATACTTCCATATCACTATCGTAAAACCGAATAAGTTGTTTTAGCAACACATCGGTTAAAAGTGACTGTTGTTGGTTTGCTTCTGACTCACTAATAATTTGTAAGAGTAGCGACTTGGTAATGTCCACTTCTGTTTTTGAATCCACTATTTTGAATTCAATGCAATCATTTATCAGTACTTTAATAAAATCTAAATTAACGTACTTACTTTGTGAGCTGTCGTACAAACGGCGATTCGGGTATTTTTTTATGACGACCAAGGTAACCTCTAAGAAATAGTAAACGGCAAAATACTATGTAAAATAAAAAGGCTCGTTTTAAGAGCCTAGTCAGGTTAGCCTAGTTTGTTGAAAATTGCATACTTTTGAGGCAATGTGGTCTAATTACTCGTCTAAGCGTTTGAGCAGATAGTCCCCTGGTGCATCCATAATGGACGGATGTTGTTTACTTTGACCGGGTTGTAGCGCCTTAATTTTGTTGCCTGAAGTTGATTGCATCCACTGATGCCAATCTGGCCACCAAGAACCCTTATGTTCTTTTGCACCCTTTAACCAGTCTTGTGCTGAATCAGGCAGTTCGTCATTTATCCAATGGGGGTACTTACCGCCTTCTGCAGGATTAATGACTCCTGCTAAATGTCCTGAGCCTGCTAATACAAAGCGGCAATCGCCTGACACAAATTTGGTTCCTTCATAAGCCCCTTGCCATAATACGATATGGTCGGCTATGGTGGACAAAAAGTAGGTGGGCATATCTATATTACCTAAATCAATAGGCACACCATCTATAACAACGGCACCAGGGTCTTTTAACTTGTTATCCCAATAGGTGGCGCGCAAATACTGCTTAAGGCAAGCAGATGTAATATTGGTTGAATCGCTATTCCAATAGAGGATATCAAATGGGGCAGGGTCTTTGCCTTTTAGGTAGTTGTCTATAAAAAAAGACCAAAACAAGCTGTTTTCGCGCAGCAAGCTAAAGCTCATACCTATAATTCGCCCATCGAAAACACCATTAATTTCAGCGTTTTGTTCAACCATCGATAGCATATCTTCTGATAAGTAATTGCCAACTTCGCCCGGTTCACTAAAGTCTAATAATGTGGTTAAAAAGGTAAGCGAAGCAATAGACTCATCACCAGTCGCTCTTAAATAGGCAGCTGTCATTGATAATAAAGTACCACCAACACAAAAGCCGGTTACATTGACTTTCTTTTGTTTAGTTATCGCTTTTATTTGCTCAATAGCCGCCAAAGGACCTTTGTGCATATAATCTGTGAAATCATAATCGGCCAATTCGGGGGTTGGGTTAACCCAAGAAATCATAAACACGGAATAGCCCGAATTTAGCAACCATTGCACCATTGATTTTTTCTTATCTAAATCAAGAACATAGTATTTATTAATGAAAGGTGGTGTTATTAACACGGGTATTTGGTAGTTTTTTTCTTGAGTGGGTGTGTAGTGAATAAGCTGGATGAGTTCATTTTGAAAAACTACTTTTCCAGGGGTGTTCGCCAAATTTTCACCAAGTTTAAAGGCACTGCTGTCACTTTGGCGCATTTTAAAGGCTTCCAAAGGACTCTTTTCTAGGTCTTCAAGAAAGTTTTGCATGCCTTTTACTAAATTTTCGCCTTTGGTTTTAAGCACTTCTTCGCAAACCTCTGGATTGGTTAAGATAAAGTTCGTCGGCGCAAGCGAATTAACATATTGACGAGTGAAAAATTTGGCTTTTTTGGCTGCTTTTTCGTCAATGAATTCAAGAGCATCAACCATATTGCTGAGCATGTCTGAATTCACTAAATAAGATTCTTTTATGTAGTTGAATACCGGGTTGTGCTCCCAATCACTATGCGTGAATCGGCTGTCATTGGATTTGGCTTTAGGTATTGCCGCCTCTGAGTCAGATTTTTCAGTGTTTACAGCCAGATTCTGACCCATCATTGCTTTAGAGGCTTGTTGCCATAAATCGGATTGTTTTTGCATGTATTGCATTTGCTGTTGAATGAGTTTATTCGAATCAACTTTAATGTCACCGTTTAACAGCGACGCCAATTTTTGCGGGTCAAACATACCTTGTGTCGTTGCTCCAGAGCCTTCTGCCGTTTTGTTTGTTCTTTTCAACACCTCTTGAGCCAAAGCATTAAACACGGTCGCATATTTATCAATATATGCTAAAACTTCATTATCATCCTTACCCATTTCATTCTCCATTGTGACGCGCTAACTGAGGTTATTCGTTGTTACTAAGGTTTACTCTGGCACTTCAAAAAGGCTATCCATCATTTTTTAATCGGCCATAAAGCCCTCCACCTTATAATGAAGGTTTGATAAATTTTTCAAAGGATTTTTGTGGATCTTGCGCACATTTCTCTGCAAAATCCTTTGTTATCTTCCAATGTAACTCATTAAAATATGGTAAACCAAAAATCCCCGTGTCTCGGTAAGGCTTAAGTCCAATTCAATTTTGGCATTCATAGGGGCCCCTTCAATGCGTCATATCCCCTCTTTGAAGTGCAGTGTTGTTGGTATCACTCGCGCACCCCAATCACCTAGTAAGTCGAAGCTCATGGGGCTGATTTCTTTTACTGCCTGGCCACCACTCCAAGGGTTATATAAACAAATAGATTGCTAAAATACCAGCGGGTATTACGCATTCTGTTGGGGGTTAACTTTTAGCCTATGTCAAATGCCGTGGTATAATTAAGATCATTGCAAGTATTGATGATCCCGCTGTAATAGAAAGGATAATCAGTCACCTAAATAAAAAAAATGATCAAATTATCGAGATATTCCCCCCGTAAGGCAGACGTAATCGTTCAACCACGGCAATCGCATATAAAATATTTGCAACACTTTTAACAGATAATCACTGTCCCAACCAGCCATTTTACCCTTGATTTTAATATCGACCTTATGCTTAATTTAAGAAATGTGACCTAATATCGCCATGTTTTGATCTCAATATCCCTTGCGCATTTAATAACTATTTTCATCAAATAGCATATCCAGTGTCCAGTGTGGATTGCCTATTAAGCACGCAAGTATTGCGTATATTTTTGGCATTATTATGCTTGATACTACTGATGAAACACCCTTTGCCGTGACCACTTACTAGCAAGGAAACGTCTGGATTTCAATCTCACAATACTCACCAGTTAAGGGTATGAGTGACCTTTTAATTAACCTATGATCTTGTGAGTATTGAAGCTATTAATGGGCGTATTTACGAAGAATAACTTCACATTATTAAGTAGAGTGCTTTGATTACCTTTCAGTGCCCACTTTCTTTTCCCACAAGGATGTTCCCTGACTTTTCCTGGGTGTTTAGTGCATCGGTGATAATAATACCGCGTTTAATATCCTGGTTTTCCAACAAAGCGGGTAGTGGAGTTATTTCATTTTATTTTTATCCATATTCACTAGTCCTAACGTGATTTGGTTATCGTGCGACCGTATTGGTAGTGTGTTTATTGTTCGATTTGTCATGTGAGCGGCTGAAGTATTTTCTATCAATAGCAATAAAATTACTCGTCACACTTTTAACTATCGACTTGATTTAATTATAAAAAACACCTGAAACTGCTTAGATTATCGAAAAGGCCTCTCTAAAAGGTGTAATGTGACAGAGTACTACGCTCAAACCATTTCGGTTTCATCTTTGCGAGTATTTCCATAGCTACCGAACTATCGCAACCACAAATAGCGGAGCAGAAAGTAATAAAAAAATTTTGTCTAATTTACGTATTTTCTTCTTCTGAAGGCGTGGGTAGGTAATGTCTTTGAAATGTTAGATAAGTGTAGGCTTTGCTTTGTTCATATTATTGTGCTTAAAGCGAAGTAATAGATCAAATCAGGGGATCTTTGCCAAGTTACTTTTAATACGATTGCCCTGAGTGGGTAAAAGACCGCTTTGTGTGTTAATCCACTTTCTTTGCCATCGTCGTTTATTCGAGTCATTCATGGCTTTCAATTTTTAGTCCTTTCCGGGACGTTAAAAAAATTGCTCCTACATTTTTGTGTGCCTATGGAGTGATCCGTAAAATAGTTCATGACAATTTTATGATTTTCTAGAGTTCAATTTGCCAAATAAAAATGTAAAATAAGAAACACAAGATAACCTTCGTCGATTAACGCAGCATGCTTTTTATATAATGGGGGGGCAAAAAAAGTATCAACCCAGTTGGAATATACTTATGCCACTTATTCATTAACAAAGTGTGGGTAATATCGTATTACATGTGTTTATTTAAGCATACCGTCGAACATTGTAGATCTAGACAGTGAAATTTTTTTTAAGCTTTTTTTTAAGATATTAGACGCGACACCCATTAATGTGAATGCAAAAATAGTCAGAATTGCTGTAACTATGACGAGTGCGTATGCAGTCGTTGAGTCGTTACAATATCTGACGACTGAAGTGGATCTAAACCGCTGAGCTCATACCAAGGGGCTGATTTAAGACGACCGGGATAATCGTGATACTTGCTCCCCAAATAAGCATTATTTATGCTGGGACTAAACTGGGAGATTAAATATTCATGCACACCCACCCCATCAAACACGGTAATAATTGAGGATTTTAAAATAACCACTGTATAATATTCATGTAAAGTAAACAGAGTATTCCCGTCATCATATGTGTAAATAATGTCTGCGTTATCTGTCATGCCTGAGGCTAAATTATACCGAAAAGATAGGCTACCTTTTCGATATACATCCCCAATATCCATTTTCACATAAAAAACGACAGATAAATTGTCACCTGTGCTGATATCATTAACAACATACGGGGAAGAAATATCATCGAAATTAACTGTGTGGATTATTACTGCGTGTACTAAACTACTCATTGATATTATTAAACACACTAAGCTCGTTTTTAAAAGCTTATATTTCATTTGAGATACCTTTTAGTTAAAAATAAATTCAACATAAATTCAACGTGAATTTACCAGTTAATTAATGTTAAGGCCATAGTAATTAGTAATTAATCACTTAAGCTAATTGTTTTACCTGCCGTTAATATCGATATCCTGTTAATTCGAATGCGAGCCCGGTTACAGAAGGTCCCAGTACCACGACAAGAGCAAGAACATGAGTGTTTAATTATTGTTCGATCATCTCGCATCCCTTTAAAAACACAGCATCAAGGTAGTCAGTATCCATCGAAATAATACGTTACTTACGCCTAATACCGGCTTTTCTGCTCATATCAACTTTTCTCAGATTAATCCCAATATGCCTTAGGCGGCCAATATCCAATGGACATCGATGTATTGATTGTCGACTTGCCCTTAATGGCCAAACGTTTTGAAGCTCTGCCTGAGCGTGCGAAAATTGTGTTGTTAGGAAATAAAGATAAGCTGGCCCTGGTTGAGGCTGACATCGTATTATCAGATATTTACGCGGCGGCTATGTAAAGTGAAACCACGGTCAATAACCAATCCTGTTGTGGCTTAATGAAAAAATAAAAATTCACTTATTCTATTGAATTTAATACTAAATTCGCAAATTTAGTATTAAACAAAGGCGATAAAAATACTGAAGCATGCTAAGCCCTCGGTATTCGACCGACGGCTCTAAGATGTTGGATTAGCCAATTAAGTGGTGAGCGTAATGGCGTCACGCCCAAATCTCACGCAATGACAACTGATCAACAAAAAGTACAACAACTAGAAGCGCGTATTAAACCCATTGAATAGGAAATGATATTATAAAAAAGGCGACCGCTGTATTCATATCAAGCAGGATTAAACGATAGATTTAACCTATGATTTATCAAGAGATCATGGTCGCATAAATCAGGTATGTGATATTTTTGGTGTGCAACGTAGCAGTGGGAATACATGGCGATAGACGAGGTGCAGCAGACGCTAGAACGATTGCATGGCAGTTATCTCAAGCAGGGCATGATGTCGGCATCATAAAGCTAAAAATCTCATGAAAGAACCGAGTATTGTGAGTAGACAGTTAAGTACATATAAATAACAGATTAAGAGTTAAAAATCACTCTTGATTTATTGCAGGGTAAGTTTAACGTAGAAAAACCTAATACTAATTGGTGCGGGGATATCACGTATATTTGGGCCGGAAATCAGTGAATTTATTTAACGGTTGTCATGGCTTTATTTAAAATAAAAAATAGTAGTTTGGGAATGTTCAGATAGTCCAAATTATAACTTAACATGTGCTGCATTACGTATGACTTTTGAAAGTCGAGGTCGACCGAAAAGAAGTGTCATTTCATTCAGATCAAGGATGTCATTATACCAGCCTATAATTTAGACGAACGTTATGGCAGTATCAAATACAGCAGAGCATGAGCTGTAGATAACACTGTTAGGCCAATGCTCAATGGAACGATTTTTTAGACGTTTTAAAATACAATGAATGCCAAAAGAGTACTATTCATGTTTTGCAGCAAAGCAGAGACGTTCTCTGACAAGGCTAAGCAAAAAAAGCAGGGCGCACATGGAGTACCGGACGGACCACCTAAAAATAACCCACCACTGAGCAATCGCCATGGAAGTCGATGACCACAGCTAATGCCGCCCGCAAGGGTAGATGCAGGGATGTATCTACTGCACATACAGTCATCATAGAAAGAATTTTCAGTCACCCCAATACAAAAAATGCCAAAATTGTACAAACTTTACCTGCACGAAGTAGATCACCGCCTCAGATAAGTCATTTTGAATAATTACACCTTTATGTAACTGTTCACCGAGGGTGTATTGACAAAAATATATTTATTTTCATTGATCTAAACAATCCTATTGCGCGATCCCGTTGGTGTGGGATTGTTGATCTATGACAGGTAAAAAAGCAAGCTCCGCAACGCCCAAAGCTGGATTGCTAGAAGCGAACGCTATCATCCAGGCCCTGTGGGACAGACTCAAAGATTTCGAAGACCGGGTTAACAAAACAGCCATAATTCTTCTCGTGCGCCATCCTCTGATGGTTTTCCAACACCTTAGCCATACACGGGATAACGAAAACCGCTGGCTGTGGCAGATTTGCACCGACAAATTATTCTGTGTTATGGCGCACCATTAGCGCGGACAAGTGGCTGCCAAAAAATTATTGGGTGAAAACGCCAAGGATTACCTGCCAATATGCGCGATATGACTACATTGACCATGAGAAAAGGCCGTTATGCTAGGCCCATATGTTACGTAACGTCAGTGCACTTGCCCAAAGTTAAGGAACAAATGTGGCAATATGCAAGCGGTTAGAAGCGATAGTCAATATGCTTTTTTGGCCCCGGCATCGTTTTGAGAATGGGGATATCACCGAGCTGATTTATCAGCGTCGAACGCTGCGATTAAAACGGATATGGGGCGAAAACCTGGCAGTGAGAAGTCGCTTATGTGTCACGACCCGATAGCGTAATCGGTGCGCCTTATTGTTAAAGCATGATATGTTGTGTTGGGCGTTTTTAACCACGCCATCGGGCTGATGGATAATGAAGCACAGCGCTATGTATTGTGGCGAAAAGCCCGTTACGGTGTGTGGTCACTGCAAAGCGAGCTATTTCGTCAGCGTATTTTCACCATAATCGAAAGGTGTCGCAAACCCTCTGAAATGGCTGTGGGCTACCGTGCGCAGTGTTAGTAAAAAGACATGCTACCCTAACCGTCAACTTTGAATCTGTAGCGTTGTTGGCTTCTCACACTCACCCCATCACTTAGTGGGTCTAAGCTCATGGGACTGAGTTCCTTGGCTGGCTAGCCGCCACTCCAATGGATTTAGGTATAGGCGCGGTAGGTGCTTGTTTTGAATTTAAATTTCGTTAGAACAGTTGAGTAATAGGCGCTAAATGCACGGCAAGAGCGTGAGTGTTTGTTTTGTGAACATTCAGATTAGACAATGAACTGCAATATTTACGAGCGGATATAAACGATGGCTCCTAGTACAAGTTTGACTTGTTTAATAACCAGTTTCCGCTCAAAAAGTGTTCGTGATCTTGCCGTGGCGCTAAATGGCCAAGTTTTACACCCCAAAGAATATAAAAGAGATGTAAATATGAAAAATATGAGGCAAAATGTATTTTATTTTTTTATAAAATAATGTCGATTAATTCTACCTATATTTTTCAAAACTGGCCAATAGAAAAACAAGATTTAAGCGAATTATCACCCTCTACATAACGACCAAAAAATTTATCATATAGATCGAACTGGATTTATCTCGCCAGAGTCACGGCCCACTACCAAGTATTGGGATGGTGTGTATACTCATACGGAAAAATAAATAAATTAGTCCTAATTTTATTTAAAAAAAGCCACCATATTTGTGTATACAAAAATAATTAAGTTAAGTTGGAGTTTTAATGACGTTAACTACTATGCTTACCGCAAGCATTATCTTTGTAGTATTTTTGATTACCGCAGCTTTATTAAGAACTGTTTCGCCAGAAAATAATAGCCATATAAAACGTGTTGCCTATTTTTGTATTATGTATTTATTAACTGTCGTTATTATACAATTCGCACGGTTTTATTCGTGGTCAGAAATTAACGCTATAGTTGTCAATCTTTCCTATTTAACAGGTTGGATTACAATAATTGAATTGTGTTCAATTATTGTATTCAAATTAGCCTTACCAAAACTTGGACAAAATCCTCCATCAATTATTTGTGATTTATTTTTAGGGTTGTCGATCATCATTTTAATCGGTATTACATTACGAAATTTTGATGTTGATACGACCAGCATAGTGGCTACATCAGCGGTAGTAACAGGAATTTTAGCTATCGGATTACAAGCGACGCTCGGTAATATTATTGGTGGTATAGCATTACAGATCGACCGTTCGATCAGAATAGGGGATTGGATACAACTTGAAAATGGCGATCAGGGCAGGGTACAAGAAATTAGATGGCGACATACCGTTATTGAAACACGAAATTGGGATACTATTATTGTGCCAAACTCATCCTTATTATCCGCCAATATCATTATTTTGGGTAAACGGGCAGGCAAACCTTTACAGCATCGAATGTCGATATTGTTTAATGTCGACTTTCGTACGAATCCATCCCATGTTATTGATATTGTTGAAAAAGCCCTGCAAGCATCACCTGCAATTCTAAATGTTGCTAAAACTCCGCCTCCTAATTGTACTTGTCTTGATTTTTCGAGCGATAACAGAGACAGTTATGCACATTATGCGGTGTGTTATTGGCTGACAGAAATTAAAGATGACGATCTGACAAACTCATTAGTAAGGCGCCGGTTATATGCGGCCTTGCAACGCGCAAATATTCCTTTAGCGATTCCGGCGTCACAACTATTTATTGATAATAACAATACTGAGCGAAGGGAGCGTAAAGATCAGCAAGATATTGAAAAAAGAATCAATGCATTAAAAAATATTGGTTTTTTAGATGTATTAACCCAACAAGAATATATGCATATTGCAAGAACACTTCAACCAGTGCTTTATTCTCAGGGTGAGAATATAATGATCCAAAATGACCACGCAAGCGGGCTCTATATTTTAACTGAAGGTAGTGCTGAAGTCTGGGTTAGGTCGGCCGAACAAAATAGTAAAGTTGCAGATATCAGTGCACCTACCTTTATCGGTGAAATGGGATTAATGACAGGGGCTCCAAGAAGCGCGACAATTGTGTCTAGTCGTGACGTGTATTGCTATTACTTACACCGTGATGATTTTCAAGAAATTATTCAGCAACGGCCAAATATCATTGAAAAAATATCTGATATTTTAGCTAGACGAGAGGTTGAAACTCAAACCATTAAAGATCAACTAAATAAAGAAGCAAAAAATAAGAAGGTAGAAGAAATCTCTGTTCACTTACTGATTAAAATCAGAACATTTTTTGGTTTAGATTGATTTTCTGTATAAATTATCCAATGGTTTATACCGCTAAGAGGATGATTAAAGAAAAAATTAACTAAACAACCAGTGCGCCGTGATAAAGCGGTAGACGATCTGACAAGCAATTTTTTTGCTTGGTAAGGTACACACCTTCATGATCGCGAGTCATAATCTTTGCATCTTAAGGTGTCGAAGCGTTGACAGAGGAAACCATAAGCTGAGTATTGAGCTACGAAATTCTCACTTAAGCGTACTAACCTTATAAATTTAAGGGTCCATTATTAAATGACCTGTCTTTTGTATTTTTGTATTCGGTGAAAAAATTCAAACAACAGATAGAAGCGCAATGAGGAGAACGAGCAACACCCTTACCTAAGGCGGTGATAGGAAATCAGTCATATTCAAAGAGGAAAATTTGGAAGGTTAATTTCATCGGTTCTGCTTATGACACCTGCTCCCCGACTCTACGGCAAGATAACGAACGTTTTTTTGAGCGGAAAAAAGTTATAAAAAAGGTGGGGGTTGTACAAATAACTATCGTTCATGTCGGCTTCTGAAATTTATGGTTCACTGTTTAATCCGTATGTTCATAAAACGAACACTCGTGCTCTTACCGTGCCCCCCGACTCCGCGTAAGTGGCCACTAGAACCTGCATAATTCCACTAGAAAATATGATCACACTGATTGCCTATATACTTTTGGCCATGGAACATCCACCTTCAATGCAGATATCGCTGTAGGCAAACCGCAGCTCTCCGGGGCGGCGCTCGATGATCTGCTCCAAGGTGGTAGAGTTTGATGTTAGGCCGTCAACCTGTTTGCGAAAACGGTAAATATGAATATTGATATGTTGCTCCATGATACCGCTCATCTTAATTAACGTGTTTTTATCTATCCATCCTTGTTCAGATGCATGTACGCCTTTTTCACTATCTTCTAATCGTTGGCGGGCGAGTAATAATAAAATGTAATGATGATTGCGCTGGCCCATGTCAATATATTTATTATCTACGATTAAGTTTAGCGACACTCGTTCTTCATCTTGACTCGCACTGAAGTTAAACCTAATTTTATTCTGCTGTGGCAATAAATCACTGAGCGTAGCTGTGCTGGGTCGTCCCTCAAAAAATTGCCAACGTTTTTGACCATTCCCCACTACATCTCCTGCTAACAATACCTTGCGCTTGCCATTAATTTCACATACCCAAAGTGATTGTTCTGATAGATAAATCAGTACTTCGGGTTGTTCGATGGGCAATATTTCAATATCGAATAGCGGAATAAAGGCCAAACCTTTATTCATAGGGAAGAGTCCCGTGATCGGTGCGGCGAGGTCTGATACCTCCCACATATTATCAATTAAGCTGCCAAAATGAATCTTATCCCCGAAGTATATAGGTTGATACTGACCTTTAGGCATTCTAACTGCGTTGATGTAAGTACCATTTAGGCTGATATCTTTAACTTGCCAACCTTCACCATCCCAAGCAATCGCGGCATGGTTACGTGATGCACTGGGACTAGTGAGAAACGCAAGGTTAGTTTCCCGGTCGCGCCCAAAAGTGTGATTCACTCGGCAAATTATCTTTTGTGATGTTTGTGTATTTTGTAACGTAGCCATTTTGATGTTTCCTTGGTTCTTTATAGCCAGAAAAAAATGATCTTGTATTAGTTGTTAACATCGACGTAAGCTTTTCACTTCGCTGTTCACGCATTTGAGAGGTTTCACTTCGCCGTTCACACAATAATGAATATGTTCGACAATATATATTGTCAATTAATCTATTATCGACAATATATACTTCCCGGTGACGACGCGCCAGAATTTGCCGCGTTGTCTCACCGCACAAAATTTGATCGGCTTTTGCCTGTCGAGACAAACCTTTTGCCATATTGATACTGTTACCTTCGCATACGCCATCCTGACGAATGAGTACCATGCCTGAATGGATACCAATATGAATGGTAGTGTTATAGGGTTGTGGCGCATGGCCTGAGTTTTGTCGACAATTCCATTGAATCATCTCTAATGCCGATTTTACGCATAATCGACAATCATCGTCTGCCACTTTAGGATAGCCAAAATAGAATGTCAGTGTATCGCCCAGGGTACTGATATGTGTTGCACCGTAGCGCTGTGCAATACAAATACATTGTTCTTTGCGCTGTTGGTACATCTGTTCAAAAACGTTACTCTGTGGATTATCCCCTGTCAGTGAATGGGCAGTAGCGGTGTTCTTGTTATCAAGTTTGATGCACATTATGGTGATTTGTTTTTGTTCAATCAGTGGGGTGTTTATCAAGCTAGGGGGAGTTATTAATGTCTCGTCGCAGTATTGCCTGTTTTCTGATGGCGGGTTTACTACGTTAATGGGCCCATCGCCTAAGTTGCTAAACAGCGCAGTGAAATCAAGCCTACTCATTGACTGATAAAGATTGACGGCGTTACCAAGTCTTTGATGCAGCTTTTTATGTAGTATGCCCTCTAGCAGTGAGGCAAGCGGATGCATCGCTATTGATGTCGGTAGTGCATGAGGGATAAGCTCAAGTTGCTTTTGAAAAACGCAAGCGAGACTTGAACCAGATACTAACGGTTGACCTGTTAAGCATTCCACCAAAGTTAACCCCCACAAGTAAAGGTCAGTTTTAGCCGTGCAGGGCTCGCCTCGCAATTGTTCTGGTGTGGCATAAGCAGGAGAACCAATACATTCTTGGATTAACGCCACACTGGTAACATCATCTCTACAATATTGGTGTGTAAGTGTGCCTATGCCAAAATCGAGGATGACAGCGTGCGTCTTCGTACCTTTTGTTGACAACATGATGTTGGCTGGTTTGATGTCTCTGTGGACAATGCCGAGGCTATGAGTGTATATAAGCGCATCCAGTACTTGCATCATGATATTGAATGCATCAATCGGTGACAGTGCACCACAGGAAAATAGTTTTTGTTTAAGGGTGACTCCATCAATAAACGAAAAAACTGCAAACAGATGATCGCCCAGTTTTCCTTTGTCTAGCAGACGTATAATATTAGGATGTTGTAACTGACTACAAAAATTTATTTCCCTTTTAAATCGGATTTCATGACGGCTCATCGCATCTGTATCGAGTGTTTTTTTGGAAAACATAATCTTTATTGCGACTGTTTTTTTTGTCTCGGTGTGGATGGCCTTATAAACGATGCCAAATCCACCTTCGCCAATTTTTTCAATAAGGGTATAACCCAATATCTTAAAATGACATTTAATCTGTTCTTCAGTTTGAGCCCAATGAAACGCTATTTCAGGAATATTTTTGGAGCAAATGGGGTCGTTTTGTTTATGCATAACGGATAAAAAATTTTTGAAATAACCGCTGATTGTTAAAGGGACATCTTCTTTTTTGCCGACCCTTGTTTTTTGAACGATTAACACATCCCATTTAAACGTATCGTTAACATCTATGAGTACTCGCGTTTGAATAGCACCTTCATCTCCTGATAATGAATCGACGATGGCCTTAAATTTCAGTATCTTTGTATATCTTTGATCTCTTACTTGTTGTAATGCATTGGTATATTCAACGTTGAGAATGGCGATAAAACTTTTAGTCACCGTATTAATATTCATTGTGACTCTTATTATTATTAAAATACTACTTGATTCAGTGTTTGGATGAGAGTTCGTAAAGTGTTCAGCGAGTTTTTTTGAATTGGCTACAAAATTTGAGGCGGGGTTATCAATTATTTCTCTACACAATTTTGGTGTTTGAGAATTATTTATGTCTTCAAATAAATGCTGTGTTCCTCTAGCACAATTCTTTACTGTCTTAGTAAAGAATTGTTGCTGGGAACAGGATAAAACAACCTCATCCAGGTACTGTGGCAAACTGGTGCCTTGCATCATTAAATGGTGGGCAACCTCATGTATTTTTACACTTTTAATCGCACCTTCAGAAAGTGAGTACGGTCTATCTGCAATGATCACTTAGTCAAGTCCTTTTTTATTGATTCAGTTATGCCGTATCCGTCTACCATAAATTGCCAAATCATCTTCCCGTCTGCGAAACCTATTTGTGAGTCTGTTCACATAAGGTTTACCTGAGAGTAACATTATTGATGCAAAGGTATTTCTGCGTTAATAAAGGTAATAATACTTCTTACCTATGCGTTTTTGAGTGATGGCATTTAATATACTTTAGTATTACGAAGTATACTTGTACGTTTTTTTCAGCTATAGGTCAATAAACACTCAAAAAATAATTTAATGTTCTGATTTTTTATTTTTAAAAGCGTTGATTGCTCTCACTACCATAGCTAAACGCATGGCACTTAGTACGTGTTACGGGTACTAGGCATTATCCAGACAGCACACTTGAAAGTTCGCTGTAGGAGGTTCTAGCTCTGTGAGTATTTTTAATTTCTATTATTGAAAATGATTTTGATTTTTTATCTAATATGTTTTTATCTAATATGTGGAGAAAACTCGGTGATCATAGCTAAGCGTTGTCGCAAGGTAGTTCACCTATTCTTTAATTATAGCTAGATGTAACAACCGAGCGCGAGCGCTACTCGTAGCCAAATAAACTCATGTCTCTTTGGCGTTTTACCGTTCAATGATGTATTGTTCGCGGCCAAATTTGCAGACCCTATTTAGCGCCAAATATTTCACCCTAAGTCAGAATCTCAACGATAAAAAATGCAAAATTCAGATTGAAAAACGTGCAGTTTTCACCCTGTATGCTGGCACTTATTCACAAATTTACTTTATTCAGGATCCACCCATGACCGAAATTTCACAAGAAGACTTTATTACCTTAAGCAAGTTATTGCCTGAGGAGCGATTCGATTACGCCATCGCCAATATGATTGAACACCAGTTTTTGTGGGGGTTATATGGCGACAATGGCTGGTTATTGCTTAAAGCTGATGACGATGCGTGTCTTCCTGTGTGGCCCTATGCCGCATTTGCCCAGGCCTGGGTTAAAAATGATTTTCCCGATTGTCAGCCCAAAAAAATAGAATTTAGTGAATGGCGTGAAACCTGGTTGCCGGGAATGCATAAAAATAGCACCCTGGTTTTAGTGTTCCCCTTAGGAGAGGATGAAGAGGGGATCATGTTGGAAGCTCAGGAAATGATCGATTGTATTGACGAGGATATGCAAGACGCAGCAGATTAGTGATCCAAGCGATGCGCGGCACAGCGGTGCCTGGCACAACCAAAGCTGATACAGGTTACCCATCAGCAGGCTTGGGTGACACTCAGGGCCAGTTCAATGTTTACATCGCTAACCGCCCTGATCACTTGGATTATCCACAACTGGACTGTGTTCGTGCCCTTAAAACCGGGGATATCGAGCAAATCAACCGCGCCTGTGGTAACGGTTGGCGCAAGGTATTTAATGTCTATGCCAAACTGCTATTTGCCTTACAACAAAGCATACCAACAGGGGAGCTGATACTGCCTGGTATGCAGGCTAAAGACTGGCAAAGTTATCGAGACAACAGCCTGTTACAGGCCAATAGCCACACCCGTTTGCTCTTTAGTGCGCCGCATTTGCCAACGCCGGACAAGTCTGTGCATATTGTGATGGGACGGACTTATGCTAAATCCCTGAACCTGGCCCCAAGCTTGATTTGGCTGGATGGGGAGTTTGCCTGTGACCCCGCTAATCGCTTATTGGTCTGTCCTTATTTTGATTATCGTCAGTTATCGGATCGTAAAATCTTACATTTGGTGGCTTTAATAGGCGAAATAAGCGTAATTAAGAGCGATTAAACTTGCTTAACCCAGCGCTTTTAACAACAATCCCCAATCTTATCCACAGTGCCCGAGTTTTATATGTCTGCATCATCCCTGCGGGATCATTTTCCTATTTTCAAGCACAATACCGCGCCTCATCCATGGGTATATTTTGACAGCGCAGCGACCAGCCATAAGCCTCAATCTGTTATAGCCGCGGTGGAGCGTTTTTACTGCAGCCAAAATGCCAATGTACACCGCTCTAGCCATAGTGTATCTGCTGCTGCGACACAGGCATTTGAACAAGCACGCTTGTGTATAAAGGGCTTTATTAATGCTGCCAGTGAAAAGGAAATTATTTGGACAAAAGGCGCCACTGAAAGCATTAATTTAGTCGCCAATATTTTAGCGAAAGGCCACTTCACTCCAGGTGATGAAATTGTATTATCCACCCTTGAGCACCACGCCAATATTGTACCCTGGCAGCAAATTGCTGACGAACTTGGCTTGAAAATACGGGTGATCCCGGTTGATGAGCAGGGGGTGATCCAGCTCGAACGGGGATTGAGCCTGATCAACAATAAAACGGCGCTGGTGGCTATAGGGCAGGTGTCAAATGCACTGGGAAATATTAATCCTATCGGTCCCTTTATTTCCCGGGCTAAAAAATTTGGCGCCCTGACCTTGATTGATGGCGCCCAGGCTGTGGCACACTTACCGGTTGATGTGCAGGCTCTGGATTGCGATTTTTACCTGTTCAGCGGCCATAAACTGTTTGGCCCTACCGGTATAGGGGTATTGTATGGCAAGCAGGCTTTATTGAGTGCCTTGCCACTTTACCAAAGTGGTGGGGAAATGATTGAAAAGGTCAGTTTTAGCGGTAGCACTTTTCAGGGGTTACCTTTTAAGTATGAAGCTGGTACACCTAATATTGCAGGGGTATTGGGTTTAGCCGCCGCAGTGCAATTTATCCAGCACCATCGTCTGGAAATCGAACAGCAGGAATTGACCTTATATCAGCAACTGCTGGGTGGCTTACAAAAAATAGTCGGAGTGCAATTATGGGGAGAGCGTGAGAACAGTATTTGTATTCAGTCTTTCACGGTCGATGGGCTCAATAACCAGGATGTGGGTATTATACTTAATAAACAAAATTTTGCGGTTCGGGTTGGTCACCATTGTGCCATGCCTCTGATGCAGGCGTTAAAGTTGGATGGCACCCTACGTGTATCCCTTAGCTGCTACAACACCCATGAAGAAGTTGCCCGCTTCTTACAAGCATTAAGCCAGTCGATTGTCACTGTGCGTAAAGGTGCTGAGGTGGTGGCCGATATCCCTGTGCGGGAGTCGGCCCTGCTAAATGTAGGAGCTGCAATGGAGATCCCTGGTCGTGCGCCCCTGGCAGCCAGCCTTCGCTTGGCTAAAGCCTGGGACGAAACCTATCGCCAAATTATGTTGGCCGGCAAGCAGCTCAACAAGCTGCCCGTTGAAGATCGCATCGATCAATACCAGGTGTTTGGCTGTGAAAGCCAGGTGTGGCTTAAATGTGAAATACACCACAATCAGCTGCAATTGTCCGCCGATTCTCCGAGTAAAATTGTCAGAGGGCTGCTGGCCATTATGTTTGAGCCGTTGAGCAATATGCCATTACAGCGTATCCGCCACTTTGACTTGCAGGGCTATCTTGAGGAGCTGGGTTTGGCCAAACATTTGAGCCAGTCCAGGGGCAATGGCTTACTTGCCGTGGTGGAAAAAATCAAGGGCAGCTGCCCTTAAACACCATCTTGCACCCTGATACGTCAAGCGTGCTAGCTGTGCACTTTTGCTGAGCATCGAAGGGCCTGCTTTATATGTTTGTAATTCCTTAAGATATTGATTATTAAGGGTTTGTTTTTAACCTTTGACCTTTTCCATCTTGGGCGCAATTATTGCGTACCGGCACAGCTATGTTCATAGAATGGGAAAAATAATGTTAAAAACGTTTATTGGGATAGTGCTATTGGCCAGCAGCTTTGCCGGGCAACGGGCACTGGCTGCAAGTGAGCCGCGCAAGGTTAAGGTGTTTGTGGCAGCCATGTTTGAAATCGGTGACAACACTGACGACCAGGCTGGAGAGTTTCAGCACTGGTACCAAACCTATTTCACTGACAGTCAACCTGTGCCAGTAAAAGGGGCATTACAGCCAGTGTATTGTAATGTCGACGGAATATGTGGCGCAGTATTGGGCATGGGTAAAGTCGCTTCCTCGGCTTCCATGCAGGCCATCATTTTGGATCCCCGTTTCGATTTTTCACACAGCTATTTTATTCTTAGCGGGGTAGGGGGTACCCCACCTGACAAGGGAACTATCGGTGATGTAAACTGGGGAAGTTGGTTGGTTGATTACGATCTTGGGCACAGGTGGCGGGCGAACGAAGGTGAGGAAGGGGCACCTGTTTTTATGCCCCGTGAAGGTTATGAAAATATTAGACGTTATCAACTGAATTCGAATCTGATCCGCTGGAGTATGCGCATAACCCAAGACGTTAAGTTAAAGGACTCACCCCAAGCCCAAGCCTATCGCATGCGTTATCCCGATGCAGCCGCTAGACGCAAACCCCAGGTGAGCAGCGGAACCCATGTGGCAGGAGATACTTTTTTTCACGGCCCAGGCTTATCAGAAGAGGCCCAGTATATTAGCAAATTGTACGGTGCCGACGATTATATGATTACGGAAATGGAAGGGGTCGCTATCGCTCAGGTCTTGTCCCGTACCTTGGGTATCGCCCGCGTGATGGCTTTGCGTGGGGCGGTCAATTTTGACCAAGGTAATCCCAATGAGACTACACTTGAGCATCTTGATCCTGCCCCCGGGGAAACGGCAGGTGGTTTTGCCGAAGCGGTAGAAAATATCCTGTTAGTTGGCAGTGAAATGGCAGACTACATTGTCGACCATTGGTCCCAGTGGCAAGCAGGTGTACCTGCATTACCTGCAGAGTAAGGTCAACGACGGCGTAAGTTTTTCGTGGCTGAGCGTCTCTATCGTTTTGCAAGGCTATTGCTTAATTTTGCATGTTCAATACAAAAATTAATGCTCCTTCATGATGCTTCTATGGTTAGGATAATTCTGTTTTAGACGGATTTATTCCCTTATAGATGCAGCGTTGTTGGCCGATCTCACTTGCCTCTTTCACCAACTGCGTTGCGCCAACCGCGTTGCGCCAACCGCGTTGTACTCAGTCAGTCTAAGCTCATGGGGCTGATTTCTTTTACCGCCTCGCTGCAACGTCAATGGTTTTGGTTATAATACTCGAAGTAATAAAATAAATGTTTGAGAGGCAGGTATGCTAACCAGACAAGTAAAATTCAGCAGTGTAATTGTCTTGTGCTTGATGTTATTTGGCGCATCCAGCTCGGCCCTGTCAACGATTGCCCCTGATGACGGACATTATCAATATAGCGGACGGATTGACCTGAGCCAGCAGGGTAAAGCCTACCTGAACTGGCCGGGTAGCAGTATTAAAATGCGTTTTAGTGGTGCCAAGTTCACGTTCGTTATGGCGGATGACAAAGGGCGAAATTTTTATAATATTATCTTTAATGGACAAGATACCTATCCTCTGGTGTTGGCCGTTCAGAAAGGTCTGCATAATGACGATTTAAGTTACATGGTGGAGGGATCACCGACTACTGTAGAAATATTTAAACATACGGAGGGGACAGAAGGAGGCAGTTGTTTTCATGGTGTGCAGCTTGAAGACGGTAGGGCGTTATTACCTCCTCCACCGGTACCTAAACGTAAAATAGCGTTTTTTTGGTGACTCGGTCACCAGCGGTATGGGCAATGAAGCACCCTATAACGGTGACGACAACCTGTCTTCACAGAAGAATCACTATCTGTTCTATGCCCCCATGATCGCTCGCATACTTGATGCCGAGTTTCATACTGTGTCCCAAAGCGGTATAGGTTTTATGATCAGATGGTTTGACTTTATCATGGCCGATTTTTATGATCAGATGGCCGCTACCGGGAATAACGCCAGCCGCTGGGATTTCACGTTATGGCAGCCTGATGTGGTGGTGAATTTGGGGTAGAATGACAGCTGGTTGATTGATAATGAGCAGCGTCTAAAGCCTCATCCCAAGCCAACCCAAATTATTCAGGCCTATGTGAATTTTATTCACTCCCTGAGGGACGTTTATCCTCATGCTCAGTTTCTATGTGTATTGGGCAGTATGGATATTACTGCCAATAACAGATGGCCGGATTACCTAAGCCGTGCCATTACCCGTATCGAATTAGACGCTCCTAGGGTCAAGATTGACCGGCTGCTGTTACCCTATAGTGGTTACGACCAACACCCCAGAGTGGCTCAACATCAAAAAATGCTCAGCTTCTGGCAGCTAAGGTCCGCCAGTTGATGAGTTGGTAGTAAACAAGTGTTCATTTAATCTGACAGTGAAACTTATGCTGGAGCAGGGGGCTGGTCACAAATTTTGCAATCAAGTCGATGACCCAATTTACCCTTGCGCGCCTGCTGGCGTGGTTACCCAAGGCCGGTTTGTCCAGGGAGGATTGTGGCGCACATCCTGAAAATGCCCGCAGGCGAGCTGTGCAAATCAATGGCTTTCATCATCCAGGTGATAACTAACCATGACTTGGTGCATAGTTGATAATCTCCCCGGGAATGTATTTTGGCGGAAGATCAGCATAACGTGATCCCCCCAAGCAATACCGGCATATTGCCAGCAAATAACAACCTTATTAGATTGTTATCTTAAATAACAAACTAATAAGGTTGTTATTTAAGATAACATCCTTTTTAGATTGTTATATATATTTACAACTTCATTATGCAGAACTAGACTGGGTAATAAAAAAAAACAGCCAAAGGACATTTTATGATTGGGGTGTTAACGGGGGATATAGTGGATTCGACTAAAATGAGTCCAGCGGATCACCAAGCAACGATTGAAATGTTCAAGTACAGCATCCAATATTTTACGCAACATTTTGCCGCCAGCGGTGAAATCTATAGAGGGGATAGCGTGCAGATATCTTTTAAGCAGCCTCAATATGCGATGAAAAGCGCAGTGTTGCTAAAAATGTTTTTACTCCAGTCAAAAGAAACGAGCAAACCAATAGTGGTTACCCTGGCCCTGGGGCTCGGTGAAGCCAGTGTGCTGGGTGCAACTCCTGGCGTTTCCCAGGGTTCCGCCTTTATTTATTCGGGGCGCGGCTTGGATAACGCTAGCAGGGGCGATTTAACCCTCCATGCTGAGAGTTCACAACTACAAGAAAAACTGGGCCTAGCGACAAAATTTTTAAATCATTTATTGTCGTCACTGACCCGCAAACAAGCCAAAGTATTATATTATTATGTGCTGCTTAATTACCCGACACATCAGAAACTTGCGGACCGATTGCAAACCAGTCAGCAGAACGTGACCAAACATTTGAGTCGTATCGGGGCGTCTCTGGTGGAAGAGTATCTGTTGTTTTTTGAACAACAGATCATACAGGGCAATGGCTAATGGCATTACTTTTACTGTTAATTATGACCCACGTAGTGGGTGATTTTTATGTGCAGCGCCGGGCATGGATCACATGCCGTAATACAAACCACCTGTTGTCGATGGGTTTGCTTAAGAATTTTATCAGCCATGTTTTATTGTTAGTGATGGTCTTGTGGCTCAGCGGCCATATGACACTTAAGGGAGCTTTGGTGATCACCCTCGTCAGTTTGACCCAGCTGCTGATTAACCTATGGAAATCCTATCAAGTTGAAAACCTTTATTATTTCATGCTCGATCAGCTGTTACATCTTACGGTGCTGGTTTTGGCCTGGGTGGTGTTATCCGGGTTCAGCTTAAGCCAGATAATGGCGCAAGTGGGTCTGCTGGTAGACGATAAATTTATCGCTATTGCTGTGGCTTATATAGTGGCTTGCAAGCCCGCATCCATGACTATTAGTATAGGGTTAAAAGGGTTAACGGAACAACTTAATAGCAACCAAGCTGGTTTGGTGTCAGCAGGGCGATGGATAGGTTATCTGGAACGCTGCCTGATCATCTCCTTTGTATTGATTGGTCAGTTTGCCGGTGTCGGCTTTTTACTGGCGGCCAAAACGATTTTTCGCTTTGGCGATCTGACCAAAGAGCAAGATATGAAGTTAACCGAATACATGATGCTGGGCACCTTGCTTAGCTTTTCATGCGCCTTGCTATTGGGATGGCTGGTAAATAAAAGCGTCTTTTAACGGGCTAAGATTATATCAATCCGTATTACACCGTTAACGACAAACTAAGCCGTACCCGTTTGCCCTCTTTAATGGTTGACACGCGGTGCTCATACTTATCAGGTCTGAATAAATAAATGCGTCCGAACAAGTTTAAAATACATTTTTGGCAGCGAAATACACAGCCACCTTAGGCTGTTGCAACACAATATTCAATTTATAGTATTTGGCGTAAGGCATAAGATTGATATGAGGCAATACCTTATGCTGGCTGGGGTAGGTGACCAGGTACGCTGAGAAGCGTTTGGACGTAAATAGTATCTTGTTACGAACACGGGCAAGCAAGGTTACTTCCATAAATTTATTTATAAAAAACGATTGTAACATTCACTTGTAATCGCTTTTTAACATGCCTAGTCTTTGCCTAGACCAATTTTTGTTAACCTAATACCAACGCTCATAGACGATGTTAATATGTTGTTTTAATGGACACGCCTGGTGTGCATAATTACCGGTACGGGCTTAACGACTTCCTTTACTCACTATGCAGCGTTAGCTATTCTCGCCTCATAGGGTGTTACTTTTTATCTGCTTCGACAGAGGGGAGATGTTGATTTTTAGCTTCGATCCACTGGGCCATATACTGGGTACTTTTGTGTTGATGATGCTGCAACATGGTACCGGTGAAATTGGCTAGCCTGTGCTGCGTCAAATTTTGCCTGACGTGCAATAATCGACTGATCAATTCAGGTCCTAATATGCGCTCATTAAAATTCTGCTGTAGCACGTCATAGCCCCGTGACTGACATTGTCGCCATACATCATTGTGCTGGTAAAGTGCGATCGCCCCTTGTGCAATGGCCTCGGGGGTGTTGGCAATGACCCCTGGCCAGGCACTTTGTGCGCCCATACCCTCAGCACCGATATCGGTGGTCACGCTGGGGGTGCCGCACAGCATAGCTTCTGCCAGCTTTCCTTTTAAACCTGCACCAAAACGCAGGGGGGCCAGGCAAATTCTGGCAGAGCGCATGACAGTGGGCGCATCTTCGGCCCAACCTTTAACCAAAAATCCCTGTGAGGCATTATGTAATTGGGTGGCCTTGGGGGGAGGGTAAGCCCCATAGATATGCAACTCAGCCTGGGGCAGGGCAGAGCGGATCAAAGGCCATATGGCCGATTTTAACCACAATACCGCGTTCCAGTTCGGTTCGTGGCGAAAATTACCTATGCTGATAAAATGCTGGCGCTGTGACCAATTGTCTTGTTTGTTTAACGATTGTTGCTGCTCACATTGCTCAATATTCAACATAAAAGGACAGTGATGGAGCAAAAAATCAGGCACCGCGAAACTGTCTTGCAGCAGGGCTAATTCATAGGAAGAAATGATGAGACTTAGATCACAGCGATAAATAGCCGCCACCTCCCGCTGAGCCATATCTGCTTTGAGTAGTTCGTCGGTTACTATCTGCTGTTTCTTAAATGCCTGGTGGCGGGCATGGCGTAAACAATGCAAATCTTCGGTATCGAGCACTTTAAGGGCATCAGGACAATGTTTTGCCACGCGCCAACCAAACTGCTCTTCAAGCATAAAACGGTCAAAAAGAACCAGATCCGGGGCCAGGGAGGTAATGAAATCATCAAAACTCGAACAATTTAAGGCGATAGGGTGCTCGGCGATACCCAGCTCATTTAAATCAAGTTTATGCTCCCCTTTTGCTGCCGGGCTGGCAAAAGTTAGCGACCAACCTTGGCGCATAAATAACGCCAGTAAGCTAAGCATGTGTTTACCTGCGGCAGAGGAGTTGGGCTCTGGCCATACATAGCCAATGATTAATACTGTTTGAATTGACATAAGTCACTCGTTAATTTTTGGCCAGGTAAAGGCAGTTACGTCCGGTTTTTTTAGTTGCATAGAAGGTGACGTCAGCCTGCTTGATAATATCAGCAAACGGGTTGTGCTGATCGCTGGATTAAACGATACCGAAACGGGCGATGATAGACAGCAATAAAACAACCGACTGCTACAAGACTGAACCCACGTTACTGCGCTCAAATCAGGAAAAGATCTATTGTATGTAATTTTCAGCCACTTAATAAGAGCTTATGCTAACTTGTTATGCAAATGGCTGCTATTTTTTGGAGTTAATATGACATCACACGTGGTATTCGGTGCGGGTCTGATAGGCTGTTATCTGGGCGGAGTCATGCAGCTTAAGGGGCTAAAAGTACAGCTGGTTTGCCGCCCGGCAGTACAAGCGAAACTGTTGGGTGGCCTGATCTTGAGCGACTATCAAGATCACAGGACACAACTTGCTACTCCGGCGTTTATCGACTCACAGACACTCACGGCACATGGGCCAGGTCAACTGGCGTGTGATTACGTATGGCTGACGGTTAAATGTACGGGTGTCGAGCAGGCAATGCTTGATATTCGGTCATTGATAGCGCCCCATACTGTGATCCTCTGTTGTCAAAATGGTTTGGGATCACAGCACATTGTACAGCAGGCTTATCCCCAAAACCGGGTATTGGGCGTTATGGTGCCCTTTAATGTGGTAGAGCTGACCCACGGGCAGTTGCATCGAGGCTCACAGGGGGATCTTTGCATCGAATCCGCGCCTGGCAAAGGCATAACGGACACTTTGGTCAACAGCCTCAAGAGTGACCTGCTACCTGTTAGCCAAACCCAGGATATGTCATCCCTGCTGTGGGCCAAATTGCAGCTAAATTTAGGCAACAGTATTAATGCCCTGGCGGATATTCCGGTTAAAGCCATGCTTGAGCAACGTGATTACAGGCGGGTTATCGCTGCCTTGATGGATGAGCTGCTGGCCGTGACAGATAAGCTGAATATTACCTTGCCCAAAGTCACCTCCCTCAAAGCACCGATGGTGCCTGTGGTATTGCGCCTGCCTGACTTTTTATTTAAGCTGGTGGCTAACAGGATGTTGGCCATCGACCCCCAGGTTCGTACCTCTATGTGGTGGGACGTGTCACAGGGCAAGGCCACGGAAATCGCCTATTTAAATGGGGCAGTGGTTAATTATGGCGAACGTCTGGGAATACCTTGCCCCGCGAATAAAAAAATCGTTAGTCTGATTGAAGGCTTGGCTGGCCATCAGCAGGAAAACTACAGTGGTGCACAATTATTGGCGTTAATAACGAAGTCTGATTAAACCTCTTTCAGACATCAATACGCTAGACTTTATGGCGCAAATCGTCTACCCACATGGCTGTAGCCCCGCAAATCGCCACGGGCATCACCAGAAAATTGAACACCGGGATCATCGAAAAAAGACTGACCGTTATACCAAAACTAAAACAGTTACCGCGGCTCTGGTGCAGGGTATGGCGCATTTTTTTAAATGACACTTTGTGGTTATCAAAAGGATAATCACAATACTGGATAGCCATCATCCAGGCAGTGAACAAAAACCATAAGATCTGACCAAACACCGGCAATATAAAAAACAACAGTAAAAAGCCTATTGCTCTGGGTAAGTAATAACCGAGTTTTGATAATTCTCGGCCCAGGGTGCGGGGAATATCGTTGATCACATCTAGCATACCAGCATCACCAATGGGCTGGCCCGTAAGGTGTAGCTCAATTTTTTCTGCCAGCAGCCCATTAAAGGGAGCGGCAATGAAATTGGCTAAAGTACCAAAAATAAGACCGAATATCAGTAAGATACTAACTACTGCCAAAGGCCAGATAATATAGCTCAATGCACTTTTAAGCCATCCCAGCCAGTCAGGAATAAGACTGACCAGCCACACTATGGCATAATCTATCTGGCCAAATAAAAAATATAGGGCCGTCGCAAACAGCAGTAAATTGACCGTTAACGGGATAAGTACGAACCGTCTTATGCCTTTCGTTTGGATTAGGCTAAAGCCCTGTAAAAAATAATTCACACTTGTGCCTCTGGAGTCTATTATCTGAAAAAAGATAAAACATTGAAATAATTAGTAATTACATGCTAACACTTAAGGTATTATACTGATGCAAGACGCGACTGCAAAACGTCAATTGTTACATCCTATAGGTTTTGTTACATTTGGCTTGAGGCATATAATAATAATAATAAAAAAACGGAATACGCTCTGTAACTCATGCGCCTAATGAAAATCAAGCTGGCAGGCTTTAAATCCTTTGTTGATCCGACCAGTATCCCTTTCCCCGATGACATGACAGCCATCGTCGGTCCTAACGGCTGCGGAAAATCCAATGTGATCGATGCGGTGCGCTGGGTATTGGGTGAAAGCTCAGCGAAAAATTTGCGCGGTGATGCTATGACAGATGTTATTTTCAATGGCTCTACTGCGCGCAAGCCTGTGTCTAAGTGCACGGTTGAATTGGTATTTGACAACTCGGCTGGGCGCATAGCGGGAGAATATGCCGCTTATCAGGAATTATCTGTCAAGCGCACTGTGTCTCGAGATGGTCAGTCCGGCTATCTACTCAATCATGCCAAATGTCGCCGCCGGGATGTCACCGATCTGTTTTTGGGCACGGGTCTTGGGCCACGCAGTTATGCGATCATCGAACAGGGTACGATTTCCCGTCTTATTGAATCCAAACCTCAGGAATTACGGGTATTTATTGAAGAGGCGGCAGGGATCTCTAAATACAAGGAGCGACGCCGGGAAACCCAAACTCGTATACTTCATACTAAAGAAAACCTGGAACGCCTGGCAGATGTGCGCGGGGAGTTGGGGCTGCAATTACAAAAGCTTGAACGTCAGGCGGTTGCCGCCAGAAAGTATAAAACATTAAAACAGCAAGAGCGGCAATATAAAGCCCAATTGGCCGCGCTTAGATGGCGTAAGCACAATGAAAAAATCACCACACTGGAACAAAGCGCAGCTCAGCAACAAGCCGATATTGATGCTTACATCGCCCAGCAACGGGGGGACGAAAAAAAGACTGTCCAACGCAGGGAGCAGCAGCAGGATTTAAAGCAGCAACTGCAGGATATTCAGCAACGGTATTTTTCCTTGGGCACGGATATTACCCGTCTCGAACAAAATCAGATCCACAATAAACAGCGTAAAAAACAGATTGAACAAGCGCTATCCAATTTGCAAAAGGAGATTGTTGACAGCGAACAGCATGCCCATCAAGCATTACAACAGCTCGACTTACTGAGTGAAAAACTGGCCAGCAGTGAACCTGAATTGAACATTGTTGAACATACATTGCACCAGGCACAATATGATTTACAGGACAGTGAAGAATCATTTTCCCAACAGCAAAACCAGTGGCGTGCACAAGATCAGACCTTTAATCAACACAAACAACAAGCGCAATCGTGTCAGGGCAAAATACAATCGATTATGGACTTGCAGATGCGTACCGAGCAACGCATCAGTGAGCTGGGACAGGAATTAAAAGAGCTGCAAGACAATGTCTTAGATCAACAAATACAGCAGGAAAAGGATGGCGTTGCCAGCCAAAAGCAGCAGCTGGTAATAGATCAAAGCCAATTGCAAAGCGCGCAATTAGCTTACCAACAGCTTGTCAGCAACCTGCGGGACTTTGAGCAAGCGGGTTTACGTAAACAGGGTACAGCCCAGGAATTAGCCGCTCGCAGCAATGCTTTAAAAAGCATTCAGCAACTCAGTTGCGGATCGGCACAACTGCAGGAGCAACTCGAACAGCATAATATAAGTGCCCAGCCCTGGTGGCAAACTTTAAAGGTAAAACCCGGTTGGGAGCAAGCGTTTGAAACTGTAACTATGGGTTGGCAACAGGCAATGTTGTTACAGAGCCTACCTGATATAGAAAAAATGGGGCAGATAAAAGGCGCCACGTTACTTTTTGCACAACAAATGACTGATAATTATGCCGTCAATAGCCTGGCCAGTAAACTAGACAATCAGCATGTACCCGGGTGGCTAAGTTGTATTTTGGTTGCCGATTCGTTTGAAGCCGCACAGCAGATGTTATCAAGCTTGCAACCAGGGCAAAGTGTTATCACCCCTAATGGTCTCTGGTTGGCCCAGGATTGGCTGATCACGGGTTATCAGGAGCAGGACGGCGGATTATTGAAACGGGCCAGGTTAATTGAGCAGTTAGAAGCACAAATACAGGTTGCTGATAAAGATCACCAGCAACATACAGAGCAGCTTACCAGCTTAAAAAATCAGGTGCAGGTGCGGGAGGATGACTGGCAACAGGCAAAAGAGACCCTATCTACATGCCAGAAAACTCTGGGGCAAAAACAGAATCAATGGGATTTCCTGCAACAGCAACAGGCGCAAACCACCCAGCGACAACAAAAAATACGCCGGGAACTTAACCTGCAACAAGATCGGTTGGCAGATGAACGCCAGCAACTGGAAGTATTGGGTGAGCAAGCCCAGGAGTTGGAAGAGGTGTTAGCCAGTCTGAATACTGAGCAGCAGCATGTTGATACCTTGCGCGATACGCTCGAGCAACACATTCGCACCAAACGCAGTCAGGTGGAGTTTGGCAAAAATCAACGTCACCAGTTGGCCTTGCAAATACAAGCTGTGCAGAGTGAGCAAAAAAGTCTACTTAGTGCGGGGCAACGTGACACCACATTACGACAAGACATGGAACAAAAATACGCCGAATTACAGACAGAACTGAGCCAACTTGGCACCCCACATCGGGACCAGACACAAATGTTACAAGCCCTATTGGAACAACGGGTGGCGATTGAACTCCAACAACAACAGGTCAGTGTTTTACTTGGGGAGGCCGATACTTACCTGGCGGCAGTAGTAAAGGGTCAGCAGGGTGTGAATGCAAAAATTCAGCAGATGCAACAGGCATTACAAAGTATCAATCTTGAAGCTGAGGGGTTTCGCGTTCGGGCTAAGGGCATACTGGAGCAGTTACAAGAGATGCAACAGTTGCTTAAACCCGTGCTTGAATCTATGCCCGATAATGCGCAAGAAACCTTGTGGCAGCAACACGTCGAGCAAACCAGCGGAGCTCTGGCTCGTTTGGGTGCGGTGAATTTGGCAGCGGTGGATGAATATGACGTGCAAGCCCAACGTAAACAGCATCTGGATGAGCAACATGAAGATCTGACTTCGGCACTGGCAATATTGGAACAGGCGATCCGCAAAATTGACAAGGAGACCCGTACACGTTTCAAAACAACTTTTGATCAAGTTAACCAAGGGCTGCAAAATTTGTTCCCTAAGGTCTTTGGCGGCGGTTCGGCCTATCTTGATTTAACCGATACTGATTTACTGGAAACAGGTGTGACTATTATGGCCAGACCACCGGGAAAGAAAAATAGTACCATTCACCTGCTTTCCGGTGGAGAAAAAGCGCTGACGGCTCTATCATTGGTTTTTGCAATATTTGCTTTAAATCCTGCACCATTTTGTTTGCTGGATGAAGTTGATGCGCCTTTGGATGATGCCAATGTAGGGCGTTTTTGCAAATTGGTGTCAGAGATGTCAAAAAATGTACAGTTTATCTATATCACCCATAACAAAATAGCAATGGAAATGGCGACCCATTTAACCGGCGTTACTATGGCTGAACCTGGCGTTTCACGCATGGTCGCAGTTGATGTAGACGAGGCGCTAGCCATTGCACAAGCATAACAAGGATATGAGTTAATTCGATGGAAGATGTATTACGTTGGTCCTTATTTATCTTGGGCACCTGTGCCATAGCAGGTGTTCTGGTTCATGGTTTGTGGGTTTCCCGCAAGTCCTCAAGTAAAATCAAAAACAAGACGGATAGTAAAGCATCCGCTAAACACCGTTTCTCCGGGAAATCCGCACCCGGTGCCAGGAAGGTTGTGCAGCCGAGCTTTTCACTGGATGATGATGATTTGTCAGCCGAAAAGGACTCAAACGGGCATTGGCCGTCGCCAGATGAGCCTACAGACTTCGATAGTGAGCAATTTGATGAACTAGGCGTAGGTTCGTCCAGGGTAGTTAATGCACAGCAAAAAGCGCAACATGAGACACTACCGGACAGTTCTGCAAGTCAATCAGCTGGTGTTGTACCAAGTGATGACACAGACCCTGAACCCTCATCTGAAGACCTGGTGCCATCAGTTGAAGAGCCTGGAAAACCCGTTATCCCATCGGCTAGCAAAATATATGCTTCGGTTGTTACTCACCCTAAGCCTGAGTATAATACTACCCAAGGCGGTACCTATGGCCAATCGGTACAAGACGTTAAAAAGGGTCATTCGTTGCCAGAACCTCCTAGTTTTCTGATGAAAAAGCCTGGGGATAAGCCAGTGGAATCCAAATTTTTGGCACCAGATACTAGCCCGTCAGCCAGTGCTGGCGGCAAACGAAAAGAGCCTCAACCGCCAAAGGCTCAGTTACGCACCGATTTTCAAAATAAGGGTGGGATGAACCCACGGCAAAAAGTGCAGTCCGAAAGCCAAAGTGCCCCTTCTGAAACGCCTGCCCAGGAAGTGCTCGTGCTCAATGTCAAAGCGGTGGGTGATCAACCTATACTGGGCTCGGCTCTATTACCGATGTTATTAACCCTGGGGTTTAAATTTGGTGATCAGGAGATATTTCACCGCCACGTTAATGCCAATGGCAAAGGACCGGTACTGTTCAGTCTGGCCAATATGTTTAAACCTGGCGTGTTTGATATCGATAGCCTGGAGAATTTCACCACCCAGGGCGTGTCCTTGTTTATGATATTGCCCATAGAGGGCGATCCTCACCAAGTGTTTAATATGATGCACAACGCCGCCCGTAAAATTGCCGATGAGTTTCACGGGCAAATCCTCGACGGACATCGCAGCGTGCTCAGTAAACAAGGCTTGCAACAATATGTAGAAAGGATCCGCGACTTCGAGCGTAAGCGCCTGGCAAACCGCTAAGGCGGTTTGTCACTTGTGATCCTATCATCCCTTTTAAAATTGACTGTCAATGGAATCTTCGCATGGCTACTGCGCTCTCGCCCCAACAACGGCTAGAACAACTGATCGCTAAGATCAACGAATATAATTACCGGTACTATGTGCAGGATGAACCTACTGTACCTGATGCACAATATGATCGCTTGATGCAAGAACTACAGGCGATAGAAACGCAACATCCAACGCTATTATCCGCCGACTCCCCGACTCAGAAGGTCGGAGGACAGGCGCTGACAGCCTTTGAGCAGGTTGAACATGAAGTGCCCATGCTTTCTTTGGATAACGCTTTTGACGAACCGTCTGTGTTGGCGTTTGAAAAACGGGTAAAGGATCGTTTAAAACGTGACATAAGCATCCAGTTTAGCTGTGAACCGAAGCTCGATGGCTTGGCAGTAAGCCTACTCTATGAAGAGGGGAAATTGGTACGCGGTGCCACCCGGGGAGATGGCCGGGTAGGGGAAAATATCAGCAGCAATGTGCGCACTATCGCCAATGTACCTTTGACTTTGCGGGGTGACAATTATCCCCGGCGTCTTGAAGTAAGAGGCGAAGTGATCATGACCCGCAGTGGTTTTGTGAAACTCAATGAGACACAACGGGCAAAAGGTAAAAAAGCCTTTGTGAATCCCCGTAATGCTGCAGCAGGTAGCTTACGTCAGCTGGATCCAAAAATTACGGCCGCGCGACCATTGATGTTTTATAGCTATTCATTAGGACTGGTGGAAAATGAAAAACAACCCCTGGCTAGCACCCATTCAGGCAGGTTAGCTCAACTGAGTGCGTGGGGTTTACCCTTAAGTAAAGAATTGTCTGTGGCAGACGGGGCCGGGCAATGTATAGCCTATTACCATGAAATGGCCCAAGTGCGTGACCAGTTGAGCTATGACATAGACGGTGTGGTGTTTAAGGTCGACGATGTAGCCTTGCAACAAGAATTAGGCTTTGTGGCGCGAGCCCCCCGTTGGGCGATAGCCCAAAAGTTTCCCGCTCAGGAAGAGATGAGCAAGCTTATCGATGTGGAATTTCAGGTAGGCAGGACAGGGGCGATAACCCCTGTTGCCCGACTGGAGCCAACCTTCGTCGGTGGGGTGACGGTGTCAAACGCAACCTTGCATAACCAGGATGAAATACAGCGCCTGGGTATCAAAATTGGCGATACCGTGATCATTCGTCGTGCCGGTGACGTGATCCCCAAAGTGGTGGGGGTGGTGACTGAGCAGCGCCCGGCGGATGCCACTGAAATAGTCTTTCCCGTGCGTTGCCCGGTTTGTGATTCAGCAGTGGAAAAGCTGGCTGATGAAGTGGTGGCAAAGTGCACCGGAGGACTGTATTGCCCGGCCCAACGTAAAGAGGCCATGAAGCATTTTGCCTCCCGTAAAGCCCTGGATGTTGACGGTTTGGGTGATAAGCTCATTGAACAACTGGTGGATTTACATAAGGTGAAAACACCCGCAGACTTTTTCAGTCTGGATATTGCGCAATTAGCCAGTATGGAGCGCATGGGCGAAAAATCAGCGGTGAATTTGCTACAGGCATTGGAACACAGTAAACGGACAACCTTGGCGAAATTTTTATACGCCCTGGGGATCCGCGAAGTAGGTGAGGCCACCGCGGCAAGTCTGGCGCAGCATTTCTGTGCATTACCAGAGATTGAAAATGCCAGCCTCGAGGCGCTGCAGGAAGTGCCTGATGTGGGCGTTATCGTCGCCCAGCATATTCACAATTTTTTCCGTGAAGATCATAACTTGCAGGTAATAGCAGCCCTGCTTGATGCAGGGATTAACTGGCCAAAAGTTGAAAAACGGGCCCCGGAGAGTCTACCTTTGTCAGGACAAATATACGTGCTGACCGGTACCCTAACCGAGATGGACAGAGCCCAGGCCAAAGCCAAGCTGCAAAACCTCGGTGCCAAAGTTGCGGGCAGTGTATCAGCCAAAACCAGCTGCGTAGTCGCAGGGGAGAAGGCCGGTTCAAAATTACTTAAAGCTCAGGAACTCGGGGTAAAGGTTATAACCGAAGAAGAAATGCTGACAATGTTTGCTGAATTTGAAGGGTAAGGTGATATGGATTTTTCATTAATTTGGGCGGGGCTGGCGAAGTTGACCGATTGGCTCAGTTCTTATTATTCACAAGTGGCGATGACCATAGTGGCCACTATGTTCATCGTATATGGGGATGTGGTAAATAAGCGCATAAAAAAATTGTTAGCGCCTTATCATTTTATTATTCGCACCCTGGCCTTTGTCCTGATTTGCGCCTTTGGTTATGGCGCACTGATCCTGTTCGCGACCCCCCATGTGAAACTACTGATACTGCAAATCCCCAGCCTGTATCGGGGGTTAAGTGTAGTGTTGATGTTTTTATTGCTCGGTTATCTGGCGGAAAATCGACGCTATATTTAATACCCGTCTGCCTGGAAGCTGCAGCGTTGTTGGCTGCTCTGACTCACTCCAATCGGTAACCGACGTGGCACTTAGACCATCTAAGCTCATGGGGCTGAGTTCTTTTGCCGCCTCGCTGCAACTCCAATGGCTTTGGGTATAGGGACTTGCCAGGGGGAAACACTTATCGGTAATTATTGGCATTGAAATTCTCATTTAGTTTTAGATGGATATTGGCTGTTTGGTCACAAATTTTTATTCAAAAGGAACGTTCGAACCACTTTTCTGTTCAGAATGATGGTTAAACTAATCTGATCCCATGGGTTTACCACATGCGAATTAAGTATCGAAAACAATAGAGAGCGCTAAATGGATAACAACTATTAATACACCGTTTTGCTCAGGGCGCAGTCCAATTATCAATTTTGCTCTCTCATTAAGGTTTGTTCGGGCAAATCAATAGGACTGATGGTACCCGCCCGCCTATTCCCAATAACGTGAGTATAAATTTCGGTAGTACGCAAATCACTGTGTCCAAGTAATTCCTGAACGGTTCGAATATCGTTACCAGCCTGCAAAAGGCGAGTGGCGAATGAGTGCCTAAAAGTGTGTGCAGTGACTCTTTTTACTATTTCGCTTTGTTCAACGGCTGCTCTTAAAGCTTTTGAATACGCCGATTCGTGAATATGATGCCGGCTAATATACCCATCAATAGGGTGTACACATCTATTCACTGAAGGGAAAAGGTATTGCCAGCTGGTTTGTTTGGCGGCGTTACCGTACTTGCGAATTAATGATGGTGGCAGAGAAGCCAAGCCATAGCCGTCTTTTAGGTCTTGAGCATGAATTTTAAGGCTAAAATCAATCTGTTGTTTAATAGCACTGCATAACGCATCAGGCAATAAGGTGTAGCGATCTTTACCCCCCTTGCCGCGAAAAACAAAAATAGAATGATGGGTAAAATCAATATCTTTTATGCGGATCCTCAATGCCTCATTTATCCGCAAACCACAACCGTATAAAATTGCCGTGACCAACCAGTACTTCCCTTTTAGGCAACCCAACACCGCTTTTACCTCTTGTGCATTTAAAACAGTAGGCAAATTTTTAGGGGCTTTAGCGTATTGATATTTTAAATCTACTAGCGCTTTATTCAAGACACGTTTATACATAAAAACAATGGCACAAAGCGCCAGGTTTTGCGTTGCTGCACTAACACCACGATTCATTGCCAGATGATTTAGAAAACGCTCTATTTCAGCATTGCCCATCATGCTAGGATGTTTTAAATTATTAAAACGAATAAAATACCGACACCAATACAGGTATGTTTTCTCTGTTTTTAGACTGTATTGACGGGTACGGATTTCTAAGCGAATCGACTCAATAAAGGCTGACATTTTAAATGCCTCAAAGACTGTATGTTTATACAGTTATAATAAATATTTAAAATAACGCAAATTTTTTGTGCGTACATAACGCAAAAAAATAGTAGGGTATTGCTAAATTTACAATGTAACACGCTGTTTCACATGAATTTTGTTGATATATTAATTTTAAGACATTTTGTATTTATCCCGAATAGTGGTTTCCACAAACAAGCTACAGTCATCAAATTGCTTTTAAATACCCTAAGAGTATGAAATTATGAGTAATATTTTATACAAACCGGAACGTTTAAGTCGGATCATACTCGGACTTAA
>Ga0307489_10000071_pt1 | contig 49070 bp, 72 predicted proteins | sample SB12metaG_FD_202247 | JGI IMG/M metagenome (GOLD analysis project Ga0307489, IMG submission 202247) | Sea-ice brine microbial communities from Beaufort Sea near Barrow, Alaska, United States - SB 1.2 | ecosystem: Environmental > Aquatic > Marine > Coastal | place: USA: Alaska | collected... | reverse complement strand
GCTCCCCCCGGCGCCACTCCCCTGAGCTTCTTGATCTTCCTCTCCCCTTTTAACTTTTTCCATCCTTCGTCTCGATACTGCTTGGCCAGCGCAGAGGGCCGAGCTCGTGACGTTCGCCGCGTCATAGCGTGTCGTTCAACCCAATAGACGAGTCTCAATCACGCGGCGGATGACGCAGCCCGCAGCTCACCGCGTCCCAACACGTCGTGTCACTTCAAAAACAGGGGATTTCGACGTGGCGCATGACGCGGCGGAGACAAGTCAACAAGAAAGCGGGATTCTAGCTTTTTATTCTTGGCCGTGCCAGTGCGCTCCCGCCGTGTTCGGTGAGCACGTGTGTGATGAGCGAGCGCGTTTGCGCGAACCCCTTCTTGGCCCTCTTCACCTTGCACCCCTTCACCGTGCACTTGAAGACCTCGTCCCCCCTTCCCCCCTTCCCCCCTTCCCCCCTTCCCCCCAAGCCCCCGACCGCGAAGCCTCGGTGGGGATGCCCTGAAGTCTCCCGCTGCTGCTGCTCCCGCTGCTGCTGCCGCTGCTGCTGCCGCGCCGCCTCAGCGTCCCGAGCCCCCGCCGTCCAAGCCCCCGACCCCGCCGACCCCGCTGCCCCCGCCTGCGACGCCGCAGCCGCCGGCCGAACGTCAGCACCACCGCTACGGCCGACGTGGGGCTGCTCCGCCGAAGCATTGTTCTCAACCACGATGCTCCCGTCGTCCAATATGTGGACTGTGCTGCTCGAATTCGCGCTGGGATACAGCCGGATGCCTCGTGGGATATCGCCGGACATGCCTGCCCCCCGGGCTCGCCGCGCGCGCTGTTGTGGGGGAGTGCGCAAAGTGGAGCTGAATGGACCGTCAAACTGGGTGGCGCGCGCGCGTCCGTGGGGTGGCGCATCTGAAAATTTGAGAAAATGTCGATAAAATTTGAAATTTAACCCCCTAATCTGCGCGATTTCTCGTTTCTTCGGCTTACATTTCGACACACTCGCGGTCACTCCCCCTTGGGTTCGACGGCGCTCAGTGATGACGACCCGAGCCAGCAAGCGGCGTGGAGGTGGCAGCGCTGGCGGCGGCGGGGGCGCGGGGGCGGCGGGGGGAAGCGCTGCCGCGGTGTCGCTGGGTGGGGTTGGGGATGAGGGCGGGCAAACCAGCGATGGGCCACTCGAGCATCTGTCGCCCGGGTACGGCGCAGGGTATGACGCCGGGTTCCAAGCCGGGCTCCTCGCCGCGTCGCAGGGCCGCGCGCCGCCGCCGGGGCCGCCGCCGCCGCCGGCCGCCGCTGAGGGGGACGCCGGCGCAAGCGCGCCCGAACCCGCGCGCCCGCCATTTCTTGCGCTTCTCGAGGACTTCCCGACCTCTTCCAGAAGGAGGTGCTCGAGCGCCTGGACCCGCTCCAACGGAATGAACAGGTCGGACAAGCCGCCCGCAGTTTGGGAGCGCGGCCCGTACCGCAGTGAAGCGCTCGGGCCTGTCTCGTGTCGGTGGCAGCGCGGGGGAGCGGCGGGTCGGGATCGCGCGGTTTTGCCAGTCCCTCTCGACGTTCATCTGGGCCGTGGCGAATGGCTGCCCGTGGCAACTTGATACCACCTGCGAGAATCTCGCCGGGTGCGGGCACCTGGAGGTGCTGCGATGGGCGCGGGAGCACGGCTGCGGCTGGGACGAGTGGACATGTGCACGCGCCGCTGCGGACGGTCACCTGGATGTGTTGAGGTGGGCACGGGAGCACGGCTGCCCGTGGAATGAGGATCTCGAGGACGAGGACGTGGATTGTTGCGACCTCGCTGTGCGGGGTGGGCACCTGGAGGTGCTGAAGTGGTTGCGGAAGCACAACTGCCCATGGAGTGAGGTTACCGCGTGTATGCACGCCGCTTTGGATGGGCAGCTAGAGGTGCTGAAGTGGGCACGGTCGCAGGGCTGCCCGTGGGAGGATACCTGTGCTTACGCCGCTCTGAGCGGCTCCCTGGAGATTTTGCAGTGGGCGCGGGAGCACGACTGCCCGTGGGATGAGCACACGTGTGAGAACGCCGCTGAGAACGGGCATCTGGAGGTGTTGCAATGGGCGCGGGAGAACGAGTGTTCGTGGGATGAAGATACTTGTGCGGGGCTGCGGAAAACGGGGAACTGGAGGTGCTGAGGTGGGCCATGGAGCACGGGTGTCCGGGCGGTGAGCAATATGTGCATCATTTGACGTGAACGCCAACCTTTCAACCTTGCAAGCATCGTGGCGAGACTCGAGGTCACGTGTATATGGAATGAACATGTGCGAACAGCTCAGCAGACTGACGTTAGCTCCCATTCTATATAGTTCGTGCTGCCGATGGTACAATAAACATGTTAAATGTATGCGTCTTCTATTGCACTCAACGGTCTGCTCCGCGGCCTCTGAAACACTCAGTCGTAGATGTCGTCAAAAAGCCGCGCTAAATCCGAGTGGAGCCCCCCACCCAAAGCGTCACACGTTACCGTCGTCGTTCGCGGCGGGAGGGGGCACTCGCAAGGCAGCCCCCGCCCCCGTCCTCGCCTGCTTGTGTTACGCTGTTATCTTTTCAACCCAACCTAACTGGTTGCTCATGACGTACCACGGTACGGTCAGGAGATGTGAGGGCAACGCGATTTGTCACATAACTATACGACTGTGTAGTGTTTGGGGGAACCCCCATAGCATAAATATGCTGCCATGCGGCATACCATTTCTCAGGTGAGACAGAAAAACATAGCAACAGGGGTCTTCACACTCACGCAACACTATAAGTATGACAAGTATTGTTTTCATCACCCTTGGCATAGAGAGTGATGTATTTGTGAGCTAGCTAGACGTTTTCTCCCCTATTTACACCGCGAGAAAACACAACTTGTTAGAAATGATCGCTGCCTTGAGAGTGCAAGATCGTCGCAGCATGGGCAGCCGCCGCTGCCACCGCCACCGCCGCCACCGCCGCCTCTCATTGAACATTGATGCAAATGTTCACTTCACCACTACAACAGCTTCCTCCCAGGTCACACGCGCTGCTTCTTCGCTGCTGCTGCTGCCGGCCTTTGAGGAGGAGGAGGTGGAGGGGGACGAGGCCGCAGTGTAGCGCCCGTCAATGTCATCGGCGGCGGCGGCGGCGGCGGCGACGGCGGTGGCCGCGGCGGCGGCGGCGGCGGCAGCGGCGGTGGCGTTGACTTCCAGCATGGACAGACTGTCAGGGTATGCGGCGGCAACGGCAGCGATGACGTGCGTGTTGATGTCATCAGCATTGGAGACGGCGGCGGCGGCGGCGGCTTTGAACCCCCGTATGGACAGACCGTCAAGGGAGGCGGCAGCACCGGCGGCAGAGGCGGTGGCGGTGTGGACGCCCAGTATGGTCGAACCGTCAGCGGACGCGGCGGCGAGGGCGGCGGCGGCGGCGGCAGCGGCGGTGGCGGTGTTGGCGCCCTGTATGGTCGGAGTTTCAGCGGACGCGGCGACGGCGGCGGCGGCGGTGGAAGCAGCGGCGGCGGTGGCGGTGTTGACGCCCTGTATGGTCGAATCGTCAGCGGACGCGGCGGCGGCGGCGGCAGCGGCGGCAGCGGTGGCAGTGTTGACGCCCTGCATCGTCGAACCGTCAGCGGCGGTGGCGGCAGCGGCTGCGGCGTTGTCTCCCTGTATGGGCAGACAGTCGGGGGAGCCGTCGGCGTCGGCGTCGGCGGCGGCGGCGGCGTCGGCGGCGGCGGCGAGACGCGCCTCACAGAAGATGTTGACCGGCTGCAGCATCCGCGCGATGGTGGCCTGCAGCTCGGAGAGGTCGGGCGCGTCGTCGTATCCGTCGTAGGAGGATGAGGCGGGGCTCCCGGGGCAGACGGCAGGGCTAAGTCTCAAGCGCCCCTGGTGGCAGGGTCTTACACTCGTTCACTTGTCAGCTCAATATAAGCACTGTATGTGGGACACATTGGGTGGCTTCAGTATCAAAACCGCTCAGGTTGAGCTGAGAAGTGGACGAGTGTAAGCCCCTGCCTGGTGGTCGTGATGGCGGTCTCCCGGGGGTGTCAAGACGCTGAGCTCGCGCGGCGGGGGAGTGTCGCCGTCGTCGTCGTCAGCCGGTACACCACGATGTGGCTCGTTGCCATCCACCACCTCCATCTCCACCGCCTTCACCTCCACCGCCTGCACCTCCTCCACTTCCAACACCTCCACTTCCACCGCCTCCAGCTCCACCGCCTCCACCACCTCCACCTCCGCCCCCGCCTTCATCTCTTCGGCCTCGCACGCGTGATTCTCGTGAAGCTGCAGAAGCTCCTTTAGATGTCCCTGCAGCCAGGGCCTGTCGCAAGCACTTCTTCTCAGGTCAACTACAACCATCACTCTGTATGCAGTTAAGTCGGCTAAGTCTACTTTGGAGGGTTTGAAAGCAAACGGAGGAGAGAGACGAGTCAGCGTGTATGAGCAGGCATCTGGCTTCCGCCTTGGCCCCCGTACACAGACATACGGCTTTAAGGTGGATTAAGGGCCTGCTGGGAATAATAAAAAAGGAAGAAGCGGCTGATGGTGCCAGTGAAATGAATCACTCAGTGATGGAGACCCTTCCTGCAGCTCAATGACAGCCGCGCCCGCCCTCTCCAGCTCCTCCTCACCATGTCATAGGGCGCACAGCCCATAGTGTACCGGTACACAGTTATCAGTAGCACGACACAAATCACCGAGTATCAATGTATCTCACACAGGCATTCAGTCAGAGACCCTGGTCTGTAAGCATTCCATGTGAAGGCCTTACAACATGTGCTTAACAACACCAAGGATGCAGCTGCGGGATACAAGCGCGCGGGGACGGCACTAGGTCGTGTCATCCATCGCAAATGTCCCGGGCCCTACCGTCAGAGCTAGTGCACGAGTTCTTGGTCCGACCGAGGTCCTCCAAGTGTTGGAGTTGGTCATTCAGCGCCGCGACGCGCGCCGAAAGGTGCGCGGCGGCCACGCGCGAGTCCTCCGGCTGTAGCGGCGCAAGTTGAAATGAAAAGCAAAGTTTGAAACCAGTTCATCACATGCTAGCTTCATGCTCTTAGTTCCATGCGCTTTCCACACAGGTGTCATCAGTTCAGCCTGTAGCGCCTTACCCAGCTCCGCGCGCGCGGCGGCGGTTGCACGAACGGCAGTGTCTCGCTCCCGCGCTGCGCGCCGCCCCGCCGCCGAGGGCCTGCGTGGCAGATATTGCTCGCCACATCAGGATGCAGCTTAACTCAGACATGGAGAGTTCAAAAGAGTGTCGATGACGTGGCGGGCGACGTGCACCGTGTGCTTGACCCCAGATAGACATTGCTCGCCACGTCATAGGATGCGTTGCAACTCTGGAGATGAGAGTTTTGAAATGCGTGTGGAACTGTCGATGACATGGCGAGCAATATCTGCTGCTGTTGAGGCCCTACCGCCTCTAGCGCCGCCGCCATGCTGTAGCGGCTCAAGTTGATTTGAACGCAAACGTTGAAAGCAGTCAATGATATTCTAGTTCCAAGCGCTGAAACAGTAGGTGCGAACACGTTTTATTATATTGTCAACCTGCACCGCCCTACCGTGCGCGCCAGCTCCAGCCGCAGTCCCACAACGTCCTGCGACACAGCTTCCAGTGACACATCGTCTGAGTGATCGCCACTCGCGTCGCCTTCGTTGTCGTAGCCGTTTCCACTAACTGCTTGCTCATACTCGTAGTCCACCGGTTCTCCTCCTCCTCCCTCGCCTGTCGCGTCGGGTTCGGTGACCCACTCGCGAACGCGCGTCGCGTCGTCGACCCTCGTTGTCGATTCCGCCACGAATCGCCGCCGCAGCGAAACAGCGCCCCCCTCCTGCCCCTCCCCCTCCTCCTCATCCCTCCCCTCCTCCCCCGCCCCTGCCGCCGCGCGGGTTGCCACTGCCGCTTGAGAGGGAGAGACGCTCCCGCGAGTGTAAGGAGACACCGGGCTTTCCACTGCCACTTTGCCCCCGGAGCCGGCGCCTGCCGTGGCGCGCCGCGACTGAGAAGACTTGTTCCACCACATCGTACCGCAGCAGCCCGGCGGCGGCGGAGATGGCGGGGGGTCGAGGCGTACCACGCAGTACTCGTAGCTGCCGCTCCCGCTCCCGCTGGCAGACCCGGAGGAACCCGAGCTGCCCGACGCTTCCGAGCCGGAGCTGGCGCGGGCGAGCAGGGAGTCGTGGGGGGCGCCCGCGGCGGCAGCGGCGGCAGCGGCGGCGGTGGTGGAGGTGGTAGCGGCGGCGGCGGTTGGGGCTCGGGTAGCGGCGGGGCCGGCAGGTTGTCGGGCGCGTGTGCCGGGGGTGATGGTGGTTGTGGCGCCGGGGCGGTGGCGGTGGCGGCTGTGCGGTTGCTGCGAACGGTGGTGCCGGCGCGCGTCGTGCGGAGTGGAGTGCCACTGCTGACTCTCTTGCACCTCTCCCGCCGCCGCCAAGCGCGCCCCGCCCCGTGCGTGGTGTCGGGTGCTGGGTGCCGGATGCTGGGCCATATGCCCAGCGACGCGCCGAGGCCCGCCCTGTGTGCCGCAGTTCGGCGGTGTGTGCGTTGTTCGGTAGAAGGGGACTGCACGAACATGGACCGCACGAACGATACCTCGGGAGGCGCGGACGGCATGAACCAACAGTTCGGTTCCCCGATGGGACGTGCCTTGGCTGGGTGTGAGTCGGCACCCTCGCTCGAGCAGGCTGGCGCGAGGCGGGCGTCGGTCGCGATGAGCCCCATAGAGGACTGCTGCACTGTACAATCTAGCTGTGCTGCACCGCTGACCGGGGAGCTGAAGAGACGCAGACGTAGAGGGTTGCATATGGCAGCCCAAAATGGGCACGTGGGTCGTGTGGGGCGGGTATTTGGAACTGGAAGGGTTGCGGAGAGCGGCGGAGAGTATAACAGCTGCCTGTGGGATACAACATTGGCTATTAACTAGAGCTAGACTATACCCCGGCCGCCGCATCATCGACAGAGTGGCAAGTTGTCCCATATCGATACCGCCATCTTATGGCCATCTTCCATATCGATACTGTGATCTACAGGTCATTTCCATGTCAATATCTATACTGTCATCTTGTCATCTTGTGAACAAGGTACACAAGATGACCAGATCATATCTTGGCACTCTGCTCTGCCCCGGCTGACAAATCATCGAATCGTCTTGGGTAGCGTCACCGCTGCTGTAGTCCGCTGCGCCTTCAGCCACAGGAACACCAGACAAATCATCGAATCGTCTTGGGTAGCGTCACCGCTGCTGTAGTCCGCTGCGCCTTCAGCCACAGGAACACCAGGTCCGCCGCCAGGAAGGTGGCTACCCCCCACACGTAATTCAAGTGGAAGGGCTTGGGAAACACCACCAGCGACAGCATGACCGTGAGGCTTTTGCGCGCCGTGCCCACCGCGGTGGCGGCGCCCGTCACAAGGGCCCGGCATCACCCTCACTGCTTGCGTAAGTCTGTAGGTGGGCGAGATAAAGGAGGGGGCTCGGGCGAAAGCCTGGGCGCTGTTTATAAGCGCGGAAGCGTCTCTCTCTCACTCTCACGGGGGCAAGGGCGAAAGTCTGGTGCCTCCTTATACACGCGGAAGCGCCTCTCCCTTGCTCTCTCTCCCTAGATCAGATAGATGAGGATGTATACCAGTACACTATAATCATGCACGCTTCGTGATGGGCGGCCCGACCTGTTCCGAACTGCTTGATGAGCGCCGTGAAGGCCAGCGCCCCCGCCAGGAACGTGGCGGACCGCACGAGTAACAGCCCCATGCGCACCGGGTCCTCCGCAAAATACGTCACGGCCTCCGCCGCCTCCCCTCTAAGGAGGGTTCATTGCGAACAAGCACTCGAACCGAGATAGGAGCATAACATACCCTCAGGGTGAATGCGTATGCAGACGCGCGGACTCAATTTGTCGATACAAAGTCGGTCGAGTGTTTGTTCTCAACAGCCCCCCTGCCCGTGTACAGCGTGACGGCGAGGACGAGCACGGCTCCGAACCCGTTGGTGAACAGCATGGCCTCCATGATGCTGGCGTCGTGGTCCTAGCGGGAGGATCAATAAATACATATATAAATAAACGCGAAGGCTGCACGAGTCATTCAACGTCGGTCGAGTGCTTGTTCTCAATAAACCCCACAGCGGATGAGGAGGAGGTGGGGAAGGAGGAAGAGGAGGAGGAGGAGGAGGAGGAGGAGGAGGAGGAGGAGGAGGAGGAGAAGGAGGAGAAGGAGGAGGAGGAGGAGGTGATTCAACGTCGGTCGAGTGCTTCCCCCTGCCTTGAGGCACTTCTCTTGCAGGTTGCCCTGCAGCGCGGACAGCGACAGGTTGACCCCCGACAGCACCAGCCCCATCACGTTGAAGCTGGGCTCCACCGCCGTGTCCCCCAGCGCCGCGCACTCGGGACACCAACCACAAACACTCAAAAATGGAATTCACTCCCCCCGGGGTCATTGCTATTTATTCACTCCCCCGGTCACTCTCAGAATGTGTGCCCTTGATACGGCGGTCATCCCGATAGACCGTTTGATTCTGTCCGCGGATGGGGTTGGTTATGCTTAGGATGTGAGCGCCTTGGGCTGGATGAACGTTACGAGTGGTTGAAATAGAAGACACCCTCGGTCACTGTGACAAAGCTCATTGTCTACCCGCCCCCCCTCGCAGCCCTACCATGAAGCTGGCGGACATGACCAGCAGCAGCGCCGCCGCCCACTCACCCCCCGGCACCGCGCGCTTCAGCCACACCACCGAGATGGCCAGGGTCCAGGGCCTGGCAGATGTTGCCCGCCACGTCATCCAACGCATCTTGAACCCTCGTTTGATGAGTCAAACGGCATCGGCATCCCATGACGTGGAGAACGCTATCTGCCAGGCCGAATGCCCGCCACGTCATCAACAAGCGCTTCGAATCCTCATTGCTTGAGTTAAACGGCATCCTACGACGTGGCGAGCAATATCTGCCAGGCCGTACCAAGGTAGGCACCAACTTTGCACTCTTCAGAATCGTGCCCGTCGCGTAGTTCAGGTACTTGAACGCAACCTTGCCCAACGCCTGGCTCAGCCCCAGGCACACGGCGGTGAGCAGGTACAGCCTCAACGGCGCCTTGACACTCTTGCGCTTCGGGATTCCTCCGAGGCGCACGAATGCGTAAGCGGCGAAGAATGCGAGCTCGACCAGTGCCGCTGTGTAGGGCGCAAGTTGACATTGAATGCAAAACTCGAAAAAGCAGTTTGTAGTTTCACTCACTGACACCAGCAGTCTACCGGTACCGTCAGGCGCGTCCAACACGGGTCTCAACTTCGAGGAGGTTGAGCAAGAGCAGTCGATAGGGAGTAGGAGGGGGAGGAGGGGAAGGAGGACGAGGGGGAGGAAGGAGAGGAGGGGGAGGACGAGGAGGACGAGCCGGAGGGGGAGTAGGAGACGGAGCAGGAGGGGGACCCCCCCACCGTCGTCCAATAGTAATGGAAGTTTGGCAGGAACTTGAAGAGCTTCTCTTCGACGGCGCAGCTGAAGGTCATGAGGAGGAGAAAGGCCGCGCCGAGGCTGGCAAACCGCCACGCGGCAGGGTCGGCGGCCACCGCCGCGAGCTGCGCCGTCAGCGACAGCGAGGGGGGCGCCATCGCAAAAGCGTCGCCCAAGCAGCGGTGTCGGCCCAAGCCAGCGGTGTCGCAGTAGCGATGTCCCAGTACTGATGTCCCGGTGACAGTCCCAGAGGTTTCCTAGCAGCGGTGTCCCGACGCCTTAAGCAGCGGCGTCGCCTCGCCCCAAGCAGCGCCGTGTTGTACAGCGCATCCGTGCTGTGAGCGCAGGCGCGAGGCGATTTGCATAGACGTTTTGCGTTTAATGCTTGAGCGCGCTCCGAGTCATCCAACCGTCATCGAGATTGTCCGACCGTCCGCATTTCTCTGCCTTTTCGTTGCAAGACTCGTGTGGCGCTGGCTGGCGACGGTCGGGTCGGATCCCGACGCTGATGTGGCGATGGCGTTGGTCCGTCGCGCGTATGTCGCTCCTCATTTGCTTACTAGTACAACTAACCGCTAGTCCAATTTGAAGCGCCACGAGGGGAGAGCGCCCACACAGGTTTACGCGCACCTCACGACTGCCGCCGCCGCCGCCGCTGCTGCCACCTCCCCTGACTCATCGCCAGTCGGCCCCAAATCCATGTGATGACGACCGCGGCGCAAGGCCACCCTCTCCCGTCGTTGTTGCTCGCCCCCCTCGTTCATCGAGCTCAAAGGCGCACATACGATATGGTGAGCGTCAAACCATCCCCATTCACCAAAACTGGTCTAGCACGGTGGGTGTGAGCTTGTCATAGGAAGAATCACTCCCCGTCATTTTACAAAGTAACTGGCACATGTCTGAGGGTGTCTAAATTTCTCCGTAGTATCGAAGGGCGAAGCTATGCCAGGCCAAGGTATGAATCATTATTGTTCGTCTGGCCTGGCGTTGTGAGTGCTTGCATACATCGAGTGATGGATGGATTGAGCAGTAGAATCTAGGTCCTGGTGGAAACTAATTGTGGGTGGTCTTTGCGCCTTAGATCCGGTTGGCAGGTGCGTGCCTTTCAGAGCGCAGTCTGAGCTCGCACCCACTGCGCCACTTCCGCGTGTCCACGTCCGTCTGCGACTCGGGCACACGCGTCCGCATTCCATGGGCAGTGGTGCTCCCGCAACCACTGCAACGCCTCAATGTGCCCGCCCTCATCGGCGAAGGCACAAGCATCACCCCACGGGCAGTGGTGTTCCCGCGCCCACTGCAGCACCTCCAAGCGTCCGCAAGCAGCCGCAAGCACACGTCCCCTCATCCCAAGGGCAGTCCTGCTCCCGCGCCCACTGCAGCACCGTCAGGTGCCCGTCATGAGCGGCCAACAAGCGCACAAGTATCCTCATCCCACGGGCAGCCCTGCTGCCGCGCTCACTTCAGAACCGCCAGGTGCCCACCAAAAGCGGCGTACGCACACGTCATCACATCCCACGGGCAATCGTGCTCCCGCGCCCACTGAAGCAACTCCAGGTGCCCACCCGCAGCCGCGAGTTCGCACGTCCCCGTTCCCCACGGACAGTGGTGCTTCCGCGCCCACTGCAGCACCGCCAGGTGCCCGCAACGCGCAATGCGCATGCACATCCCCTCATGCCACGGGCACCCGTTCGCCTTTGCCCAAGCCAACATCTCGACGGACGCGAGAAATCTGGTCAGCCCGAGCGGCACCGCGCCTCCTTTTCCCGCGCGCGGTAGGCTGCGGGACACCACCGCCGCCAGCCACGGCTTGCTTATCCGCCAGAGCATGCCGTAGTCGGTGGGGTCCAGCTGCGCGAGCACCAACCCTAGGAGGTCGGGCCACTCCTCGAGCAACGGCTCGAGCAGCTCGCTGGGGGCGTCGGCATCAGGGGGGGCAGCCAACCCCATCGCCCCGGCCCCACCCCCATCGGTAATTGCGCCCGCGCCCGCAGTGCCCCCGCCGCCGCCCGCACCTCCACCGCCGAGCAGCTCACTGGGCGCGGCGTCACCAACGGCCGGATCTTGGGCCAGATCCTCGAGCGACGGCCCGAAAGGCTCACTGGGGGCGGCGTCGTCGTCGGGGGCATTGCTCGGGGGGTGAGCTGTGCGCGCTCGGCGGCTGCCTCCCGCAGATAGGGGCTGGCAGATAATGCTCGCCACATCATAGGATGCCGTTCAGCTCAAGGTCCCGTGCTGCCGGGGTTCAAAATGCGTTGTGGCGAGCAATTGTCTGCCAACCCTACCGAACAGGAGTTCCGGGGGATGCCCACCGACGACCGAGCGCCTCCACCACAGCACCAGCCCCACCGCTCGCTGCACCCCCACCCCCACCCGCTCCCGCGATCCGCTGACCGCCTCGTGTCCTGCCTCGCGTTTCCATGTGCAACCTTATTCACGCCGAGCAGGCGCCTGAACGTAGTGAGCGTGCCGCCGCGTTGAGCGAAGTCCATTCTGAGCTTTCAACATTGTTTCTTGAAACCCTTTTCTCAGATCAACGTGAGTCGTTTTTGGATTGATTACTCACATAATCCCACATAAAATGCTCACGCCAAGCCGAAAAGTGGATGTTTGGCTCGGGGTGCCGACCCCCGCCAGCGATCGCCGGCCGGCCATGTCACTTTTTCGTATTTTGAGGGCCGCGCCGCGTCTTCTGGCCGTTGCCGACTTGACAACTAGCTGTGCTTGCGAACGCGGGTGTCGCTGCTACATAACCAACGCGCGGCACCGGCGACAGCTCGCCGGCCCCGCGTGTTCGGGTACACCCTGGGGCACAGGTGCGCCACGTCCGAGAACGATACGAACCACATCTCTGGAGTTAAGGAGTGGGCGGTCTGAAAAGAAGGCTGCCTCCTAAGAGCGTGCCGTATAAACATCTTTCGCGCCCAGCACCCGGCGCCGCGGCGGCGCGCGCAAGGTTCCCGGCGCCATGGACCGCAAGGCGCGTGACCTCGAGAACGGCAAGAAGAAGGTGCGTGCCGCCTCCTTCCACGAGAAGGCAGCAGCCCTCGCATGTATTCGGAGTGACCCGTTGTTCCCGAACTTTATTTCTCTTTTCCTCGGCTCGTGTCCCAGTAGGTCTGCAGTGCTTCCGTCCGCTAACGTTCGATGCTCCCGCCCGCGTGATCCAGCTGGAGGAGTTCAAGCGCCGGAAGCAGGCCAAGGGCGCCGCGCTGCGGTCGCAGTTCCTTGGTGGCGGCGGCGGCGGCGACGGCGTCGAGGACGGGCCGTTGGACGCCGACGGTGACGGCGACGGTGACTCCGCTCGCGATGCCTCCGCGGGCCTCGCGCCCGAGAGCTACGACGGCCCGTCCTCGCCCACGCGCAGCGACTTCTCTACCACCGCGTCCGAGTCCGGCCGCAGCAAGTACCAGGACCGCCTCAACGCGCGCCTCGCCACCGTCCTCGGACCCCGCGCGGGCGCCGACGCCGAGGCGGGTTTGGGCGCAGGCGCCAACTACGACGAGGTAGATGCCGACGCCTTCGCCGACGCGACTCGGCTGGAGGAGCGCCGGGTGAAGGCGCTGAGCGCCGGGGAGGTCCTCACTAAGGAGCTTGCGTCGGCGCGCGCGGACATTGCGTCGGCGCGCGACCTCACGTATGGCGCGGCGCCCGCGACACCCGGCGGCGGCGACGCCGGCTTCAGCCCAGGCAAGGGGTTTGTTGAGAACGAGCATGCAGCTCGGCTTTGAATCTCATCCTCTTCGTCGTCGTCGTCGTCCTCCTCTCTTCCTCATTCACCTCCTCCTTCTCCTCCTTCTCCTCCTTCTCCTCCTGCTCCTCCTCATCCTCCTCCTCCGCGCATCTGTCTGAGCAAAGAAGCTGATAGTAAGGCACCCTCCGAACACCGTCCGAGAGCTTGTCATCTATGACCCTCATGCCTGGCCCCGCGTCGCCCCCGCCCCGGGCCCGGGCCCCCGCACCGCGCGACAGTTGGGGGAACGCCTCCGCCCCCCGAGCCACCACAGCTGGCAGAGCCTTGCGAATATTGCTCGCCACGTCATATCACGCGCCTCGAACCCTGGTCTCTTGAACGCTCGACTCAGATGACTCCCTACAACGTGGCGAGCAATATCCGGCAGGCCCAAACAGCTGGCAATGGCACCGGGTACACAGCTGGCGGTGGCGAGTTGGAAGTGCCTGGCTCACCGGGCGGCGAGAAGCTGGCAGGGTCGGCGCCATTCGAGTTCTGAACGAAATCGCGAAAGCCTCGGTTTCCAGCAGTGTTGTGCCTGAGACCACTCAAGCCTTACACTCGTTCCAGCTGAACCGCAGGTGCCAGCTGTGTTTTGTCACTGATACCACTGAAGCACGAGCTTAGGCTCAGGCCCTGTGCCAGCTGTTTTGTCACTGATACCACTGAAGCACGAGTGTATGGCCCTGCTCCACGGACCACGTGCACGAGCTGCGCGACCGCCTGCGCGCGGAGCACAGCGAGCTGGCGCGGCTGCGCGCCGAGCTGACCGCGCTGCGCGCCGGCGAGACGTCCAAGGACATGGAGATTGAAAAGTTCAAGCTCACCGCGTACGCCGCTCGTGACGAACTCGAGGCAGGCCTGGCAGATATTGCTCATCACATCATAGGGTGTCATTGACCTCAAGCAACGAGGATTCAAAGCTTCGCGCCTGACGAACTGCTCGCCACAAGGCTGATCACTTCGCGCCTTTGCACTTTGCACTTTGCACTTTGCACTTCACACTTCTCACTAACGATGCATTCATAGCGGTGGACCCTGACTCGAGGCGTATCGCTCCCAAGCAGGCTCCAAGCTTGCCACGGCGGAGGCCGCCGCCGAGCGCCTGGAGGGGGAGCTCGCCACTGCCAAGGAAGGGCCCGGTACATGTTCATTGCCACGTCATCCTACACAATTTGAGCCCTCGTTTCTTGACTTCGATGGCATTCTAATTAGGTTGTGGGTACTGACACCAGTACCTGAGGGATTTGTTGAGCCAGTCGGACCCGCACCGACATGCTGGCCCTATTTTAATAGGTGGTAAAGCGATCTGCCAGGCCCTGCGCTCAGGAAGACCTGGAGGGCGACGTGGCGTCAGCCAAGGAGAAGCTCAAGAAGGCTGTCAGAAAGGGGAAGCAGATGGAGGAAGAGAAGATCGAGGCACTGGGCAGGGGCTTCCACACGTCCACTTCTAGCTCAACCTGAGCCGATTTTGGCCACTGAATCCACAGCGAGCGTCCACTTCGCAGCTCAACCTGAGAAGTTTTGTCAATGAAACCTCCCAAAATAGCCCACAAAAAGTGCTGACGTCAAGTCGAAAAGTGGTCCCGCGTAGCCCACAAATAGTGCTTACGTTCAGCCGGAAAGTGGACGAGTGTAAGGCCCTGGCACTGGGTGTTGTTTCGGAGAGGGAGGCGGACATTGACCAGCTTACGTCGACGCTGGAGGGTCTGAAGAGCAGCAGCGGCGCGGAGGTGGCGGCACGCGAGACCGCCCTGACAGGCGCCACGACTGCGGCGTTGGCGGCGGCGCATGAGCTGACCGCGCTCAAGGCGCAGGTGGCGGACAAGGAGGAGGCGGCGGTCGCCGCCGTGGCGTCCGCTGCGGCGGCCGCTTCCGACACCGCGTCCGAACTCGCCGCGCTGCGAGAAGAGGTAGCAGCGAAGGAGGTGGCGGCGGGCGACGCGGCGGGTGCGGCGGACGCCGAGGTAGGGTGGTGCAGGTCGACTCCAGGTTGTCCCCGTGATGACCTCGGTTTCAGTCCATTCAGCGCTTGAAGCTTAAATGATGATGGAACCGATTTCAAACTTTGCTTTCAATTACAACTTGCGCCGGTACACCGAGGTATTCGCCGCCAAGCAGACTGCCGAAACGGAGATGGCTACCGCCTACGCTGCCGCCGACGCCGCCACCGCCGAGCTAGCGGCGTTCCGCGTGAATGCCGCCGCCGCCATCGCCGCCGCTGAAGCATCCATCGCCACTGCGGAGGACAATATGGAGGCAAGGGCAATTCTAGTTTTCTACTAACGTTCATCACGCCCCAAGGCGCTCACACAGTGCATTCACATTCTACCGTTACTAATCCGTGCCGCTGGATCCTGAGCATTAGCCAACTCCCTTCACGATTTCCAGCGGACAATACAAATATGTGTCACTATCGCTCATCGAGCCCCAAAGCGCTCACGTGGCAATGTCTGCCCGCTGAATATGGCTTAAGGGATGGGTTAAAGTTGCCATGTGTGCACCTTGGGACTTGATTGACGAATGGTGGTAGAAATATAAATACCAGTATGTGACGCTGCGAGCAATATTTATCTGGCCCTGCATGGAGAAGAAGGAGCAGGCGCTCCAGGAGGCTGCTGCCGCGGACATCACAGCGGTCAAGCAGGCGTCAGAAGCCGCCGCGGAGCTGGCCGCGGAGCTAGCCGTCGCCGACTACCTCGCGATGAAGCAAGCGTCTGAAGCCGCCGCCGAGGTAGGGCGGTGCAGGTTGAAACCCGTATTTGCACGCACGGGATGATAATCTATCATAACACGTCCTTCGCTTTGGGTTTGTGACTCAATGTCCCCGTGTATGTTACTCTGTAATCTCACCACGTGCTACTCTATCGAATGCGTCTGGGTTCAGCGCATACGTCAGTAACGAGCGTAAAAACACACGTTCCATGTGAGTGCGTCCAGTTCGACATCCGTAACCCCAGAAAAAATAAGATGAGAGGCTGGGATTTTTCAGCACCATTTCAGATCTATAATTTTTTTGGGGTTACGGATGTCGATAGACCTTCAATGAGCGTTTGAAAAATCCTTGGTCTAATGACTCAGGGAAATCGTCGACTCACATCCGACTTATCACATGCCCACACTCTTTCAAGGGGCACATGGAACGAGATCAAACAGTCGGATCGCGTAACCTGGCATTTTCGAGGTCTAATAACTCAAGGGGAAGCCCGTTACTGACGTGCGGGTTCAGCGCTTGAAACTAAAATGTGATACCCTGCTTTCAAGGTTTCTTTCATTATCAATTTGCGCCGCTTCACCGAGGCTGCTACCGCCGACATCACCGCGATTAAGCAAGCGTCCGAAGCTGCCGCAGCGTCGAGCACAGCGGAGATCGCCCGCCTCACTGCGGTAGGGCGGTACAGGTCAACTCTATGAAACCCATGTTGGGGAGCGCCTGGAACTGAGCGCTTGAAACTACAACTTGATAAATTGCTTTCAATTTTGCTTCAATTCTGCTTTCGAAATCAACTTGCGCCGCTACACTGCGGAAGCCGACAGCCTGCGCGAGAATAGCGGTGCGGAGGCGGCCACCTTGGCGGCGGAGTCCGCCTCCCTGGCCGGCACGCTTGCATCAACCAAGGCCCAGCTGGACACCCTGACCGCCGAGCTGGCCGCGTACAAGACCCAGGCCGAGGAAGGGACAGATACACTATGCGCCTGACGTCATCCAATTGCATTGCATTTGATTATCCGAAGGACTATCCGTCTAATTATCCGTCTAATCATCGTCGAACCATCCGTCTAACCATCCGTCTAGCAGTCCGTCCATCTGTCCGTCTGAATATGCGTTCAAATATCCGTGTGTGGATTCGGCTGCCCTTACGCCGAGGACCAGGCGGGCGCCGCCGCCGCCGCCACCGCCGAGGCCGACACCGAGAAAACCGTGCTCGCCGACAAACTCAAAAAGGCGGTCAGGAAGGGGAAGCAGATGGAAGAGGAGAAGGTGGAGGCGCAGGGGCGGCTGACCGAGACAGCGGCGGAGATCGCCCAACTGAAGTCGACGTTGGAGGGTATGGAGTGCAGCGCCGGAGCTGAGGTGGCGGCGCGTGAGACCGCCCTGGCGGACGCCACGGTACGGCAGTGCCGGTTGGCCCTATCAAACCCGTGTTGAAAGCGCCTATGTTTCATCGCTTAAACCTACAATACGATGAACCGCTTTCAAGATTTGCTTTCAACTCCTACTTGCGCCGCTACGCCACGGCCGCAGCGGCGGCGGCGGCGGATGAACTCGCCGCGCTCAAGGCGCAAGTGGCGGAGAACGAGGAGGCCGCCACGGGTGCCGCCGCCGCTGCCGCTGAACACCTGGCGGCTCTGAAGGTAGGGCGGTGCAGGTTGACCCCAGACTGACCCCGGGTTGACCCCAGGTTGACCGCGCTTAACACCAGTGCTTGATGCTAAGATATGACGATATCCGCTTTGAAGCTTCTTTCGTTTAGCAACTTGCGTCTCTACATGAAGGTGGAGGTGGAGGAGAAGGATGCCGCCGCTGCCGGCGCCGCGGCATCCGCCCAGGCTGAAGCTGAAGCCACCGCCGCTCAGCTAGCCACTGCTACGGCAGATGCAGATGCCACCGCCGTGGCGCTCGCCACGGCCAAGTATGACGCTGAGACCAGCGCCGCTGAGCTTGCCGCCGCTAAGTCGGAAGCCGAGTCAACCGCCGCTGGTGTCGCCGCCGCCCTCGCCGCCGCCCAGACTGAGGCGGAAGCTACTGCCGCCGCCGCCGCAGCCGAGCTAGCCACTCTGAAGGAGGAAGTGGCGGCAAGAGAGGCCGCCGCTACTGCCGCCGCCGAGGTCACTGCTGAAGAGCTCACCGCCGCTAAGGCTGAGACAGAGTCCACCGCTGCCGCGCTCTCCGCCGCCACGGCTGCCGCAGGGTCCACCGCCGAGGCCACTGCCGAGACCACTGCCGCCGCCTTCGCCGCCGCCAAGACTGAGGCGGAGGCTACAGCCGCCGCTGCCGCCGCCGAGCTGGCGACTCTGAAGGAAGAAGCGGTGGTGAAGGAGGTCGCCGCTACTGCCGCCGCCGAGGTAGGGCGGTGCAGGTTCAACCAATAAAATCCACGTTGAAAGCGCCTGGGACTAAGCGCTTGAAACTAAACTATGGTACTCTGCTTTCAATTTTGCTTCAATTTCAAATTCAATTTCAACTTGCGCCGCTACACGGAGGCCATTGCTGAAGAGCTGGCCGTCGCTAAGGCTGAGGTGGAGTCCACTGCCGCCGCACTCGCCGCCGCCACGGCCGCCGCTGAGTCCACTGCCGAGACCACCGCCGCCGCCGCCGCCGTCACCAAGTCGCAGGCGGAGGCTGCTGCCGCCGAGCTGGCTACCCTGAAGGAGGAAGTGGCGGAGAAGGAGGCTGTCGCTACTGCTGCCGCCGAGGCCACCGCTGCAGAGCTGGCCGCCGCTAAAGCTGAGGTGGAGTCCACTGCCGCCGCACTCGCCGCGGCCGCGGCAGTTGCAGAGTCCACCGCCGAGTCCACTGCTGCAGAGCTCGCTGCTGCAAACTCTGAGGTGGAGTCCACTGCTGCCGCACTCGCCGCTGCCACGGCCGCCGCAGAGTGCACCGCCGAGACCTCGACCGCTGAGCTCGCGGCCGCTCAGGCTGAGGTGGAATCCACCGCTGCCGCACTCGCCACCGCCACGGCCGCCGCAGAGGCCGCCACCGCCGTCACCAAGTCGGAGGCGGAGGCTATCGCCGCCGAGCTGGCGACTCTGAAGGAGGAAGTGGCGGAGAAGGAGGCTGCCGCTACTGCCGCTGCCGAGGCCACTGCTGCGGAGCTGGCCGCCGCAAAGGCTGAGGTGGAGTCCACCGCCGCCGCGCTCGCCGCCGCCACGGCTGCCGCTGAATCCACCGCCGAGTCCACCGCCGCAGAGATCGCTGCCGCTAAGGCTGAGGTGGAGTCCACAGCCGCCGCACTCGCCGCCGCCACGGCCGCCGCACAGTCAACCACCGAGTCCACCGCCGCCGCCGCCGCCGTCACCAAGTCGCAGGTGGAGGCTACTTCCGCCGAGCTGGCTACTCTGAAGGAGGAGGTGGCGGAGAAGGAGGCTGCCGCTACTGCCGCCGCCGAGGCCACCGCTGCTGAGCTGGCCGCTGCTAAGGCTGAGGTGGAGTCCACCGCTGCCGCACTCGCCGCCGCCACGGCCGCCGCTGAGTCAACCGCTGAGTCCTCCACTGCTGCCCTCGCCGAAGCTAGGGCTGAGGCAGAGGTCGCTACCGCCGCTGCCGCTGGCGAGCTGGCGGCTCTGAAGGAGGAGGTGGCGGAGAAGGAGGATGCAGCTAGGGCAGAGGCGGAGGCTTCTGCCGAGACTACCGCCGCTGCCTTCGCCGCCGATAAGGCCGAGGCAGAGGGCACTGCCTCCGCTGTCGCCGCCGTCGCCGCTGCCGAGCTGGCGAGTCTGAGGGAGGAGGTGGCGGAGAAGGAGGGCGCTGCTACGGCCGCTGCCGCCACCGCCGCTGCAGAGCTGGCGGCTCTAAAGGAGGAGGTGGCGGAGAATGCCGCCGCCGCCGCGGCTGAGCTTGCGACTCTGAGCGAGGAGGCAGCATCGAAGGATGCGGCTGCTGCTGCCGCACTTGCGGCGGCGGTGTCGGAAGCGGCGGAGAAGCAGGCATCCGCCGAGGCTGACATGGCGCGGAAGCAGGAGGAGGCTACTGCGGCGGCGGATGCGGCGCGGGAGGCCGCCGCCGCCCAGCTCGCGTCCGCCATGGCTGACGCCGAGAGCGCTGTCGCTGCCGCTAAGGCGGAAGCTGAGCAGCTTGCGGTTGGGCCTGCCAGATACAGCTCGCCACATCCTCTCACTCTCCTCCACCTCCTCCTCCTCCTCCTCCACCTCCACCTCCTCCTCCTCCTCCTCCTCCTCCTCCTCCTCCTCTTCCTCCTCCTCCTCCTCCTCCTCCTCTCCTGCTCCTCCCCTCCTCCTCCGCACTTTGAACCCTCGATTATTGAGTCAAATGGCACCCTATGACGTGGCGAGCCGAATATGGCGGGCCCTGGCACGCGGTGGAGTTCACCGCCGGCACCGAGGTGGCGCAGAGTGAGGCTGCCGCTGCCGCCGCCGCCGCTGCTCAGCAGGTCGCGTCGTTCAAGGCACGGCGGTGCAGGTTGACCCCAGATTGACCCCGGGTTGACCCCAGGTTGACCCCAAGTCGACCCCAGGTTGACCCCAGGTTGACCCCAGGTTGACCCTAGGTTGACCCCGATTTAGCTGCGCTTGGTTTCAGCGATTGAAACTGAAATATGACAAATTGCTTTCAAATATTGCTTTCAAATTCAACTTGCGTCGCTACGTGAAGGAGAAGCTGAAGAAGGCGATTGAGAAGGGCAAGGGCCTGCACGCCGAGAAGCAGGAGGTGGAGGCCAAGGTGGCTGAGCGGGAGGCGGAGATCGCCCAACTCAACTCAACCATGGAGGGCATCAAGAGCAGCAGCGGCGCGGAGGTGGCGGAGCGCGAGGTGGCTCTGGCAGGGGTTTACTGAGAACAAGCAATCGACCGACCTTGAATATCCTCCTCCTCCTCCGCGCGTCTGTATGACCATTCACCCTGAAGGTATGTCATGCTCCGACGGCAGTCGCGTGCTGGTTCTCAATGACCCTCCTGTATGGCTAACGCCACGGCTGAGGCGACGAGGCTGGTGGCTGAGTTGGCGGCCTCCGTCGCTGTGGCGGAGACTGCGGAGGCCGCGGTGGCCCACGCCCGGGCCGCCGCCGACGCCACCGCCGCCGAGTTGGCCACCTCTACTGCCGCTGCTGCTACCGCCGCTGAGGCGACCGCCGCTGAGCTGGCCGCCGCTGAGGCTAAGGCCGAGACCACCGCTGCCGAGCTCGCGACCGCTAGGTCTGAGACAGAGGCCACCGCCGTTGCCCTCGCCGCCGCCACGGCCGCCGCGGAGTCCACCGCTGAGGCCACAGCTGCTGAGCTCGCTGCACTGAAGCAGGAGGCGGCTGTTAAGGAGGCGGCTACGGCTGCTGAGTTGGCGGCTCTGAAGGAGGAGGTGGCGGAGAAGGAGGCGGCGGCGGGCGTGGCGGCGGGCGCCACGGCGGGCGACATCGCCGCCATCTCCGAGGCCGCGGCCGCCGGGCTTGAAGCCGCCAAGACCGAGACCCAGCGCCTGGCGGCTGACCTTTCTGCCGCTGCGGTCGCCGCAGAATCCACCGCTGAGGCCACCAGCGCAGAGCTCGCTGCCGCTACTGCCGCCGCGGAGGCCTCCGCCGCCGAGCTCGTGGCCGCTAAGGCGGAGGCCCAGTCCACCGCGGAGGCCACCGCTGAGGCCACGGCCGCCGCCCTCGCCACCGCCAAGTCTGAGGCGGAGCAATTCACTTCCGAGCTGATTGCCGCCTCCAAAACTGGCGCAGCTGCCGCCGCCGCCGCGACATCCGCCGAGGCTGAAGCAGAGAGGCTGGCGGTGGAGCTGACCGCCGCAACCGCTGCCGCCGCCTCCGCTGCTGAGGCTGCAGATGCCGCCACCGCCGCCGCCGCGGAGTCCGCCGAAGAGAGACTGGGAACGGAGCTGGCCGGCGCCAACGCTGCCGCCGCCGCGGAGGCCGCGATTGCCGCGGCCGATGCCGTGAACGCTGCCGATGCCGCGGCCGCCGCCGCCGCCACTGCCAGTGCGGAGGCTGCAGAGGCCGCGATTACCGCCGCTGCTGCCGCCAAGGAAGCTGCCGACACGGACCTGGCCACCACCAGGGCAGGGCTCGCTGGATAAAGCCTGTCTCCTCTCTCCTCCCTCCTCTATCCTCTCTCCTCTCTCCCCTCCCCTCTATCCTCCCTCCTCTCTCCTTTCTCCTCCCTTCTGTCTCCTCCTTCTGCTCCTCCCTTCTGTCTCATATATCCTGTCTCCTCTCTGCTCCCACGTCATTCACTACATGTACGACCCTCGTTTATTGAGTTCACTGCCATTGCAACAAAAAATCCTAATCCAGTGTCTTCCACATGATTGGTCAATGCAAACACTCCAACTCTTCACAACATTTCCAAACCAACGTTAGTGACCAGCTGTGACCTCCTCCTCCTCGGCCTCCTCCCCCTCCTCCTCCTCCTTCTCCTCCTCCTCTTTCTCCTCCTTCTCCTCCTAACGCGGCTATCGTCGTCTGTCAGACCCTGGATCAAGGAGAAGCTGAAGAAGGCTGTGGAGAAGGGCAAGGGATTCGGCAAGCAACACAAGGAGGTGGCGGCCATGGTGGTAGAACGGGAGGTAAGGCCTGGTAAACAGTGCTCCTCCTTCTCCTCCTACTACTACTGCTCCTCCTCATCATCATCATCCTCCTCCTCCTCCTCTTCCCCTCCTTCATGAACAGATAACCATCTATGACGTGGCGAGCCGAAAGAACAGCAATATCTGCCGGGCCCTACTAGCAGGCGGAGATCGCCCAACTGAACTCGACTTTGGAGGGTCTGAAGAGCAGCAGCGGCGCGGAGGTGGCGGCGCGCGAGACCGCCCTGGCGGACGCCACGGCCGCGGCAGCGGCGGCGGCGGACGACCTCGCCACGCTCAAGGCGGAGGTGGCAGAGAAGGAGGAGGCCGCCACGGCCGCCGCCGCTGCCGCCGCCGCCGAGCTCGCGACTCTGCAGGAGGAAGCGGGGAAGAAGGAGGCAGCTGCCAGCGCTGCTATGGTTGGGCGGTGCAGGTTGACAGTATCAAAACCCATGTTGAAAGCACCTATAGTTTCAGCGCTTGAAAGGAGGATATCCTGAACTGCTTTCGACATCTGCGTTCAATTTCAACTTGCGCCGCTACACTATGGAGTCTGCTGCGGCTGATGCCGAGGCCACTACCGCCGAACTGGCGGCTCTGAAGGTAGCGGTGGCGGAGACTGAGGCGGCGGCGGGCGCGGCGGCGACGCGCGATGTAGGGCGGTTCTCGTTGACCCCAAGTTGACCCCGAGATGACAGCGCTTGGTTTCAGCGTTTGAAGCTAAATGTTGACGTACTGCTTTCAAACTGTGCTATCAAATTCAACTTGCGCCACCACAGCGAGGTCGCCGCCGCCCAGGCTGGGGCTGCCGCCGACGCCGCCGCACTCGCCGCGCTCATGGAGCGCATGGTAGGGCGGTGCCGGTTGACCCCAGACTGACCCCGGCTTGACCGCGCCTGGTTTCAGCGTGTGAAGCTAAAATATGATGAAACGCTTTAAAACTTTGCTTTCAATTTCAACTTGCGCTGCTACAGCATGGCAGAGAACGAGGCGGCGGCAGGCGCGGCGGCTAGTGCGGCTACGGCTGGGGCAACGGCGGGCACGGCGGCGGCGGAGGCGGCGGCTGAGACTGCGGCTGCTGAGCTCGCGGCGTTCCAGAACGAGGCCGCGGCCGCGAGAACAGCAGCCGCGGCCGAAATCGCCGCGCTCAAAGAGGAGTCGGCGGCAAAGCAGGCCGCCGCTGCCGCCGCGGCCGAGAAGGAGGAGGCCGCAGCAACCGCGCTCGCGGTAGGGCCTTGCCGACGTGGCTCGAGTACTCCATGTCACAGGATGTCATATGGAGGGTTCTAAGTGCGTGTCGTCGATGACGCGGCGAGCAATCGCAACATCCACCTGCCCGACACGTTTTGAACCGTAATTGCTTGAGTTTAACAGCATCTCCTTTGACGAGGCGTGACGTCTTTGTCAACGCTCGCTACGTCATCGACACGCATGTGAAAGTCTCCTTTCTTGGGTTATATGACATCCTATGACGTGGCAAGCAGTATCTGTCATGCCTTAGCTCGCGGCGCTCTGGGTGACGGCGGGTGAGAAGGAGGCCGCGGCTACTGCCGCCGCCGCCGCCGCCGCTGCGGAGCTGGCGACTCTTAAGGAGGAGGTGGCGGAGAAGGAGGTGGCCGCTACTGCCGCCGCCGAGGCCACCGCTGCAGAGCTCGCGGCGGCCCAGGAGAAGGTGACGGCTGATGCCAACGTCGCCGCCGCCGCGCTGGCGACTCTGCAGCAGGAGGTGGCGGAGAGGGAGGCCGCTGCGGCGGGCCAGCTTGTGGCACTTAAGGAGGAAGCGGCGGAGCAGGTGGCCTCCGCTACAGCCGCCGCCGCCGACGCGGCCGCCGCGCTGGCGGCGCTGCAGGAGGAGGCGGGCGAGAAGGAGGCGGCTACGGCTGCTGAGTTGGCGGCTCTGAGGGAGGAAGTGGCGGAGAGGGAGGCGGCGGCGGGCGTGGCGGCGGGCGCTACGGCGGGCGACATCGCCGCCATCTCCGAGGCAGGCGCTTGCAATGGTTCACTTCTCAGCTCAACTCAAGCCGTTCTTGTCACTGAAAACACCCGACGTGTCCCTCAAATGGTGCTCACGCCAAGCCGGAAAGTGGACCAGTGTAAGCCCCTGCTCCGAGGCTGCCGCCGCCGACCTCGAAGCCGCAAAGGCCGCAGCCGCCGCTGCAGCCGCCGAGCTGGAAGCCGCCAAGGCTGACGCCGAGACATCCAAGGCTGAGGCCCAGCGCCTGGCGGCTGACCTCGCCGCCGTCAAGGACGCCGCCGACGCCGAAGCGGCCGCAGCGAAGGACGCCGTCGAGGCAGGGCCTGGCAGAAATTGCCCGCCACTTCATCGACACGCAACATGCAAGCGAATTCTCGTTCGTCGTTTTGAAATGCATCCCATGACGTGGCGAGCCGAATATGTCAGGCCCTACGCCAAGGATGCGCTGGCAGCCGCCACCGCCAACGCCGCTGAGGAGTCCGCCGCCGCCGTCAAGGCTGAGGCGGAGTACGGCGCCGCCGCCCTCGCTGCCGCCAAGGATGCCGCCGAGGCCGAGGTTGCAAACGCTAAGGTCGACTCCGAGGCCGCGCTCGCCGCGGCAACGGCCGCCGCCGCCGCCGCTGCCTCCGAGCTCGCTGCCGCTAAGACTGAGGCGGAAACCTCCGCCGCCGAGCTGGCGGCCGCTAGGTCTGCGGCGGAGTCCACCGCTGAGGCCACCGCTGAGGCGCTCGCCGCGGCCACGGCCACTGCCGCCGCCGCCGCCGCCGAGCTGGCCGATGCCAAGTCCGCCTCCGAGGCCGCCGCCGCCGCCGCAAAGGAGAAACTCAAGAAGGCGATCGAGAAGGGCAAGAGCATCGAGAAACAAAAAAAGCAGGTGCAGAGCGCGGTGAGCGAGAAGGAAGCCGAGATCACGCGGCTGTCCTCGGAGCTGGACTCCTCCGTGAAGCGCGCCGCCGCCACAGCCGCCGAGCGCGAAGACACCGCCGCCGAGCTCGAGGCGGGGCGAGATGGATTGATACTCACCCTCCGCCTCCTCCTCCTCCTCCTCGTCCCGCTCCTCCTCCTCCTCCCTCTCCTCCTTTCGTCTGCGACGACATTCGCCACATTGCGTTAAGTGCACAAGTGCCACCCTGTGACATGGTAGACTTTTTCATTGTGTTGCCTGCCATCCTGTGACCCGTGTGTTTGAGCGCCATTTTTGAGGTGAACTGACGCTGAGCATCAGCCATCTGAGCCTGAGCAGCATCCATCCGACTTCAAGGTTCAAGCAGCATCCGTCTGACCTTAAGCGTCAAGCATCACCAATCTGACCCTTGTAGCCGGCGGCCCGCGCGCAGATCGCCGCGTTCGGTGCCGACGCCGAGTCCACCGCCGCCGCCAACAATGAGGCGCGCAAACACACCGATGCGATGACCGCCGAGCTCGCCGAGAAGGTAGGGCGGTGCAGGTTGAATCGATGAAAACCCATGTTGAAAGCGCCTGTAACTAAGCGCTCCGAAATTATAATTTGATGAACTGCCTTCAAATATTGCTTTCAAAGTCAACTTGCGCCGCTACCAGCAGGACGCGGCGCTGACGGCACTGACCGCGGAGTCAGCCGCCGCCATCGCCACCGCCAAGACGGCGGAAACGCTCGCGGAGGAGAACGACCGCGCGCAAAAGTTCATCAACGGCTTCAAAGAGAACCTGGAGGTGGCCAACAAGCAAATCGAAACCTCGCGCGCGGAGCTTGAGACGCGGTGGGGCGGTGCGAGTTGAACCGATGAAACCCATGTTGAACGCGTCCGACACTAAGCGCGTGAAGCTGATATTTGATGAGCCGCTTTCAAGCTTTGCTTTTAATTTCAACTTGCGCCGCTACGAGGCGGACCTCGACGTTTGCGCGCGAGAAGCAGGTGCTGGAGACGCAGCTGGCGGAACGGCTGTCGGCGGTGGAGGTGGCGGAGGCGGCGGCGGTGGAGGCATCGAGGCGGTCCGAGGTGAGGCGGTGCTGATTGACCCCAGGTTGTCCCCGTATTGACCGCGCTTGGTTTCAGAGCTTGAAGCTAAAATATAATGAAGCGCTTTCACACTCTGCTTTCAATTCCAACTTGAGCCGCTAAATCGTGCAGCGAGAGGCGGAAGTGGAGGCGGCGCGCGTGCAGCTAGCGGAGAAAGACACCGAGGTGGCCGCCGCAAAGGAGAAGCTCAAGAAGGCTGTCACCAAGGTAGGGCGGTGCAGGCCCAACCGATGAATTGTCGGAAGCACGAATAGCACAGCCTGTATGTCGACCAGGAGCTAAAGCTCCAGTCTGCTGCTCACTCTTGAAAGCGCCTGGAATTAATCGCTTGAATCTAAAATTTATGAACTGCTTTCAAGTTTTGCTTTCGAAATCAACTTGCGCCGCTACACTTAGTTCAAGGCCATGGATCAAGAAAAGAAGGAGGCGGCGACAGCGATGGCGGAGGAGAGGGTGGCAAAGGTAGGGCGGTGCATGTTGACCCCACGTTGACCCTGAGTTGACCCCAAGTTGACCCCAAGTTGACCCGGGTTTACCGCGCTTGCTTTCAGCGTCTGAAGCTAAAACTTGATAAACCGCATTCAAGATTTGTCTATTTTAACTTGCGCTGCTACACGAAGGACGCCGTGGTCGCACGGCTCGTAGCGGAGGTGGCGGGCCTGAAGGAGAGCGGCAGCGCTGAGGCGGCGGCGCGCGAAACGGCCCTGGCGAACGCCACGGCCGCGGCGGCGACGGTAGGGCGGTGCTGGTTGACTCCTGGTTGACCCCGGCTTGACCGCGCCTGGTTTCAGCGCTTGAACCTGACGTATGATGAAGCACTTGCAAAGTGTGCTTTCAATTTTGACTTGCGCCGCTACACAGCGGCGGCGGATGACCTCGCCGCGCTCCAGGCGCAACTGGCGGAGCAGGAGGCGGCGGCTGGCGCGGCGGCGACTCGCGAGGTCGCCACCGCCAAGGCTGCGGTAGGGCCTGCCATATACTGCTTACCACGTCATAGGATGCTATTTGACTTATGAAACGAGGGTTGAATCGCGTTGGACGACATGGCGGGTAAAATCTGCAAGGCCTTAGGATGGGGCCAGCGCCGATGCTGCTGCAGTCGCCGCGCTGATGGAACGCATGGCGGAGAACGAAGCGGCGGCGGGCGCGGCGGCGGCGGAGAACGCGACGGCCAACGCTGCAGCGGCTTCCGAGCTGGTGGCTCTGAAGGAGGAAGCCGCGGAGAAGATGGCCGCCGCTACGGCCACTGCCGCCGCTGCGGCTGCCGCGCTGGCGGCGCTGCAGGAGGAGGCGGGCGAGATGGAGGCGGCTGCTACCGCTGCTGCCACCGCCGCCGCTGTTGAGTTGGCGGCTGTAAAGGAGGAGGTGGCGGAGAAGGAGGCAGCGGCGGGCGTGGCGGCGGGCGCCACGGCGGGCGACATCGCCGCCATCTCTGAGGCCGCTGCCGCCGACCTCGAAGCTGCCAAGGCCGAGGCCCAGCGGCTGGCGGCTGACCTCGCCACCGCCAAGACTGACGCCGACTGGCAGGGCTGCAGCCACTATTCTCTGTCTCTCTCCTCTCTCCTCTCTCATCTCTCCTCTCTTCTCTCTCCCCACTCCTCTCTCCTCTCTTCTCTCTCGTGCCTCCTCTCTCCTCTCTCCTCTCTCCTCTCTCCTCTCTCCCCTCTCCTCTCTCCTCCCGTGTTCTGCCTCCTCTCTCCTCTCTGCTCTCTGCTCTCTCAGCTCTCCTTTGTCTCAGCTCAACCTGATTCTTCGCTCTGTATTCACATAGTGCACTGGTGTGACCAGCGGTCCTAAAGTTGAGCTGAAAACGGGAATAGCACGGGGCCCTGCCTCGCGGCTGACCGCCGCCCTGGCCGACGCCAACGAGCGGGTCGGCGCATACAGCTCCGCAGAGGCAGGGTCGGTTCCACTCGGGTGAAATATGCAGCGAGCCTCCTCTGTGCATGTACACCACTGTTGCTGGGTGCGTCACTGCTCTTGATCCTATGCCGCTCATCGTGTACGTGTACACCACGGCTGCCGGGCATCACCAGTGGTTCCCTGACTGGTTGTTCACAGCGCGTATGTACGCACTCGCCGCATGCTCCTCCTCCCCACCTCCTCCTTCCCCTCCCCTCCTCCTCCGCAGGGTCTATCCAATAGGTCCTGACTTGGGAGTTGGTGTGAGGCCCTCGGCACAGGACGCCGCCGCGGAGGTGGCGACGGCGGAGGGTGAGGAGAACGCGTTCCTCAGGGTGGGGCGGTGCAGGTTGACACCCGTATTTGCAAGCACGGAATAAGACATCATTGGTGATGGAGGGTCCGACTCAACGCCTGTGTGTGCTGCTCTGTGATCTAATCACGCGCTACTCTCGTGAAGGCGACTGCATCAAGCGCTTGCAACTAAAATGTGATGAACTGCTTTGAAGCTTTGCTTTCAATCGTAACTTGCACCGCTACATCAAGGAGTCGCTGGATGCCGCTGCCGCCGCCGCCGAGGTCGCCGCCGCCGACGCCGCCGTCGCAGCCGCTGACGAGCTCGCCTTCGCCAGGGCTGACCTTGCTGCCGCCGCCGCCGCTGCCGAGGTCGCTGAGTCCGACCGGGCCGACCTCGTTGCCGCCACCACCGCCGCCGCCGAGTTCGCCGCTGCCGCCGCCGAGGCCTCCGCCGCTGAGCTGGCCGCCGCTGAGGCTAAGGCCGAGGCTTCCGCCGCCGAGCTGGTGACTGCTAGGTCTGAGGCGGAGGCCACCGTCGCCTCCAGCCTTGCCGCCGCCGCCGACTCCGCCGCCGCCGAGGTGGCCGCTGTGAAGGCCACCGCCGAGCAGGACGTCACCGCTACTAAGGCGGGGCTCAACAAAACCTGAATAGTGCACGGCCCCGCCGCTGAGGCCTCAGAGCATCAAGTGAGCACCGGAACACTATGTGTGGTGTGTGTGTGTATTCAAAAGTAGACTAGGCTGACGGGTCATCCAAATCACCGAGAAGAACATGCGGTGGATGACGTGGTCGACAAGCATGATGCATCTGACCCTGCACCAAGGAAAAGTTTAAGAAGGCGGTGGAGAAGGGCAAGCGGATCAGCGAACAAAAGAAGGAGGTGGAGGCCACGGTGGCTGAGCGGGAGGCGGAGATTGCTCAACTCAACTCGACCATGGACGGTCTCAAGCTGAGCAGCGGTGCGGAGGTGGCGGCGCGCGAGACCACCCTGGCGGACGCCACGGCCGCGGCGGCGGCGGCCACGGCAGCGGCTGCGGCGGCGGCGGCCGAGGTCACTGCGCTCAGGGAGGAGATGGCGGAGAAGGAGGCGGCTGCGGGCGTGGCGGCGGGCGCCACAGCGGGCGACATTGCCGCCATCTCCGAGGCCGCCGCCGCCGAGCTTGAAGCCGCTAAGGCCGCCGCCACTTCTGCAGCTGCCGAGCTGGCGGCTCTGAAGGAGGAAGCGGCGGAGAAGGAGACGGCGGCCGGCGCTGCTATGGAGTCTGCTGCGGCTGATGCAGAGGTAGGGCGGTGCACGTTGACAGTATCAAAACCCGTGTTGAAACCGCTGAGGTTTCAGCACTTGTACCTAGTTCACTAGGATTTGATAAACTGCTTGGAAACTCTGCTTTCAATTTCAAGTTGCGCCGCTACACAGAGGCCACTGCTGCAGAGCTGGCTTCGCTGAGGGAGGAGGTGGCGGAGAGGGAGGCGGCGGCGGGCGTTGCAATGGAGACCGCTGCTGTCGCCGCCGCCGCTGCCCTCGCCGCCGCCGCGGCCGCCGCAGAGTCCACCGCTGAGGCCACCACCGCAGAGCTCGCTGTTGCTAAGACTGAGGCCGAGACCTCCGCCGCTGAGCTCGCCGCCGCTACTGCTGCGCTGGATGCGCTGCGGGAAGAGGTGGCAGAGAAGGAGGCGGCGGCGGGCGCCGCCTCCTCCTCCACTGCCTCCGCCGCTGCCGCCGAGCTGGAGAATCTGAGGGAGGAGGTGGCGGAAAGGGAGGCCGCTGCTACCGCCGCTGCCGCCGCCGCCGAGGCCGCTGCCGAGGCCGCCGCTACCGAGCACGCGGAATCCCACGCCGCCGCACTCGCCGTTGCCGCGGCCGCCAAGTTTCAAGCCGCCGCCGCGGCCGCCGACGCCGAGAGGCTCACCGCCGCCCTCGCCGCAGCAGAGTCCACTGCCGAGGCCACTGCCATAGAGCTCGCTGCCGCTAAGTCTGAGGCGGAGACCTCCGCCGCTGAGCTCGCCGCCGCAAAGGACGCCGCTGCCGCCGCCTCCGCCGCTGCAGAATCCCAAATTGCTGCCGCCCTGGAAGCCGCCGAGGTGGGGTTGGGTGACTTCATATGCCATCCTACAACTTGCCATGCACTTGATGTTCCATCATCCTGAACCCGACATGGCCAGTAGTATTCGATGGACTCAACTGACGTATCCCACAAAAGGTGCTCACGTCAAGCCGAAAAGTGGACGGACAGAAGCTTCCCCTCGTCCACTTCTCTGCTCAACCTAAGCCATTTTTGTACCTGACACATGGTGAAAACACCCGACGTACCCCGCAAAAGTGCTCCCGTCAAGCCGATATCTGTACGAGTGTGGTCTCTACGCCGAGGCTGACGTCACCGCCGTGAAGCAGGCGGCGGAGAAACAGAACGGCGCCACCCGGGAGAAGCTGAAGAAGGCCGTCGAGAAGGGCAAGGCGATCGAAATGGAGCGGAAGGCACTAGCCGCAGCGGTGGAGGGGTTCAAGCAGAGCGCAGGCGCCGAGTCCGCCAACCGGGAGACCGCCCTCGCTACTGGCAGGGATGAGCCCTCCACCGCGTTATTTATATATTCATTTCTCTCTTTATAACGTTCATCAAGCTCTCTAAGGCATCACCTAGTGAGCATCAACTACCCCCCTCCGCCATTTCGCCTTTCATGTTTTCGATTGTGTCTTATGCAGGTGAATGTGTACCCGTCTTAGTAAATCCCTCCTCCGAGTAACCAAGCAATCGCATCCTCCGCCGCGGTGTACGCCCTCGTTTGTTGACTTAAGACACATCCTGTGACATGGCAACCATCATGTACTTACCTGGCCCTCGCCGCCGCCGTGGCGACCGCTGAGGCAACAACCGCCGAGCTCGCGGCGCTGAAAGAGGAGCTGGCGGAGCATGAGGCGGTTGCCGTCGCTGTGACGGCTAACGCCGATGCGGCTGACGCTGAGGTCGCGGCGTTGAAGGAGGAGCTGGCGGAGCAGGAGGCGATGTCGCAGGTCGCTGTGGCTAACGCCGAGGCGGCTTCCGCGGAGGTCGCCGCGCTGCGGGATGCGGCAGCGGCGGCGGCGGGCGAAGCCGCTGCTGCAGGAGAGTCCGCGGTAGGGCGGTGCAAGTTGAAGCGATGCATCCCGTGTCGAAATCGCCTGGATCTATGCTCTTGGAAGTAAGATATGATGGACCGCTTTCAAACTTTGCTTACAATTTCATCTTGCGCCGTTACACCTCGGCGGCTGCGCTGGCTACGCTGCAGCGCGAGGCGGCAGAGCAGGAGGCCGATGCCGCAGCATTCAGGGACGAAGCGGCGGAGAAGCAGGCTGCTGCTGCGGCCGAGGTGGAGGCGCTGCGGGAGGAGGTGGCGGCGGCGGAGGCGGCGGCAGCCGCGGCGGGTGCTACGGGGGCTGCGGTGGCGGCGGCGGGCGAGGCTGCTGCTGAGGTGGCCGCCGAGGTTGCCGCTGCGCAGGAGTCTAGTGCCGCCGAGCTAGCCGCCTCCCAAGCTAAGGCTGCCGCCTGCGGCGTGGAGCTCGTCACGCTCCGGGAGCGGCTGGCAGATGCAGAGGAGAAGGTAAGGCGGTGCAGGTTGAACCGGTGAAACCCCGTTTTGAAACCGCGTGGAATTCACCGCTTGCAACTATCATACGGTAAACTGCTTTCAAGTTTTACTTTCAAATGCAACTCTCGCCGCTACAAGAAGGCGGTTGCCTACAGCCACGCGGAGGACGCCGCTGCGGAGGTGGCGGTGGCGGAAGGGGAGGGGATTAGCGCGCTGCGGCAACGCTGCGGCGAACTCGAGGCGGCGGTAGCAGCGGGAGCAGAGGCGGAGAGTGAGGAGGTTGGTGCGCTGCGGCAACGCTGCGATGAGCTGACCACCGCCGCCGCCGCCGCCGGAGACGCCTCCGGGCATCTCGAGGCGGCGGCCGCGTCCGCGTCGGCAGCGGTGGAGTCCAAGATTGTAGGGACAAGGAATTTACTCTCTTGCCACGCCATTCAACACATGCTAAAGCGCGTGTCTTGAGTACAGTTGCAAGCTATGACGTTGCGAGCATTACACCAAACCCTGAACCCTAAATCCTAAACCCTAAAACCTAAAACCTAAAACCTAAAACCTAAAACCTAAAACCTAAAACCTAAAACCTAAAACCTAAAACCTAAAACCTAAAACCTAAAACCTAAAACCTTGACCCTACAAGACGGACGTCATCACGGCGTTGAGCTCCGAGCTCGAGGACCTGCGCGCGAGGTCGGAAGCGTCCGGCCCCGCGGCGGAGGAGGAGCTGGCAGAGGCGCGCGAGGCGATGGTGTCTGCGGTGACGGCGCTGGAGGTGGCGGAGTCTGCGGCGGCGGAGGCGGCGGCGGCGGCCGCGGCGGAGCTCTCGCGCGCTATCAACGACGCCGCCGTGCTGACGGAGGCGTTGGAATCGGCGCGCGCCGAGGTAAGGCGGTGCAGCTTGACAGTATCAAAACCCGTGTCGAAATTGCCTGGAACCAAGCGCTTGAAACTAGAATATGGAGAATCGCTTTCAATGTTTGCTTTCGATTTTGACTTGCGCCTCTACACGGAGGCTGATGCGGCGGCGGCGTATGTAACGCACGGCAAGTCGACGCCGCAGTCGACGCCACAGAAGGAGGAGGCGTCGCGCGTGACCGGCGCCCTGCGGCACGCAGCTGCCGCCGCCGCCGCCGAGGCGGACGATCTGCGGGCCGAGGTGTCGTCGCTGCGCGCGCTGCTGGCCTCCGGAAATCCCGGGTCGCCCAACTCCACCGCCGCCGTCGCTTCCGCCGTGGTAGGGAGGTGCATAATGACCCGATGAAACCCGAGTTGACAGCGCCTGGACTAATCTCTTGACACTGAAACATGATGAACCGATTCCAACTCTTTCCTCAACATTCAACTTGCGCCGCTACGCCGTGGATGCACAGTACGTCGCCGCCCTCACGGAGCGCCTCAATGAGACTGAGCAGGCGCTGGCTAAGCTCATCTCCAGCGCCGGGGTAGTCAACTCGTTCCCCACGGTACGGCCTGATAGATAATGCCTGCAACGTCATCCTACACATTGTAGACCCTCGTTTCTTGAGATTGATGGACTCACGTGATGTGGCAAGCATTATCTACCGGATATTACCACACGGGGCAGGACGTGCTGACCGAGGCGGACGCGCTGGCGGCGCGCCTGTCCAACGCTGCGATGAACGTGCTGGAGCCCGTGGCGGGGCGGTGCAGGTTGACAGTATCAAAACCCGTGTTGAAAGCAAAGCGCCTACGGTTCCAGCGCTTGAAGCTCGAATGTGATGAACTGCTTTCAAACCTTGCTTTCAATTTCAACTTGCGGCGCTACACCGTGGCGGGGAGCGTGCCCGGCACGGGCTTCCACTCGTCCACTTCTCACCTCAACCTTTGCCGTTTTGTTCATTTAGTCGTTTTTTGTCCAGTTTGTGACCAGTCATGATCCATCGACTTATTACACGCTACTGAAACCATCCAACGTACCCCACAAAAGTGCTTACGTTGAGCTTAAAGTGGAGGAGTGTAAGCCCCTGGTGCCCGGCAGCCCGATGCAGCCGCTGGTGGACACCGTGTCGCCCCTGCCGCACGCCTCGCCGCCGAGCCAGGTGCAGGCGGGGTCCACCGCAATCTGCTCGCTGGCATCGCGGCGTGATTTACCACTCATTAATGCCTCCCTCATGTATTGCGTCTATCGCGTTACGCTGCATCCTATGATGCGTCAGGTGTTCTCTATTGATCGTTGCGTTTCTTTCCCAATTTTACTTCCTTTTTTGTACGTGGCCCTGGGTGCAGGTCACGCAGAGCCAGCGGCGCACCACGCGTACCCCCCGCGGGTTGGACGGCTCCTTCGTCGGCACCGCGTTCGCCTCCGCCGTCGACAGCACCGGCGAGCCGCGCGATCTGGAGGCCGCGCTTACCCGCAGCGCTACAAAGGTAAGGCCCAGTGACCCAACGTGGTGCCCGTGATCGCCACGTTATCCACTACATACCGTACCGGTGCTCGCCACGTCCCCTCCGCCCTTGCCACGTCTGACCATGGCCCGTGCTCGCCTCATCGTCCACCCCACGTAGACCTTCGTTTGTTGAGTTGAGTGACGTCATATGACGTGGCAAGCAATATAGATATGGCTCTGGCTCAAGGATTTGAAGAACTCGCTGGACGGGGGGGGAGTGTCCGACCCCCCCTCGCCCCGCGGCACCGGCGGCTTCCGGGGCTGGCGCGACGACCGCGCGCTGTCAGTAGCGCCCAGCAAGATGCAGCCGTGCTTCGACGCCAGCGACAAGGTTTTCGTCGGGGGCGTGCGGATCATGCGATCGTACCCGTTGCTGCGACTGGCGGTAAGGCGGTGCAGGTTAAACCAATACAACCTATGTTGACATCGCCTGCAAGTAAGCGCTTTAAACTAACATGTGATGAACCGCTTTCAAGATTTGCTGTCAATTTCAACTCGCGCCGCTACATCGCGGGGTTCAGCTACTGGCTGATGCTGCACCTGTGGTTGGTGGTCAGCCTGTCAATGCCGTCCAACTCCGTGATGCAGCCCACCAGTGGCTGAGCGGAGCCGCGTCATCCACCACATTGTGAGAGTGTGTGTATGTATTCAAAAGTAGACCAGGCTGACTGCTCGTATGGAGTATGGAGTCAGGTGTCAAGCCTCTTGAGATCCCAGCATGTGCTGGGTTAGCTCTGTGTTTAGATGCGCGTTTTAGAAAGAAATTGATTATCCACCACGTTGTGTGCCGGTGCTCAGTGTGCTGAGCCCCTGGCTGCCCTCAACTTCCGATCCAGTTCATGCAGCAGGGCCAATCACATCTCAGTAAACCACACTCTCGATCAATGATATGAGGACATCCAGCCCCTTCCAAAGGGCGGAGTCTGGGTCACAGCCCGTCCAGTCGTGTCCCTACCTTGTTGCGCTGCTGGCCTCCTCTGCATTCCTCGACATTCCAGGTCGTGTCATGCGTCGCGCGGCGTACTTACTTAGCAGAAAATACATTTCGCACACAACCCAAGAAGCGCGCCGCAGTTGACCAGCGGATCTAATACAACGCGGCGCGGCGGTGAGTGAACATGTATTCCAAAGGCTTGCGGGAAAAAGACGTAAATTGTTACATGGTGCCTGGCTGTCCGGGGAGTGGGGCATCTAAACCATATTGTCGGACCGTCTTGCAATCAGAGAACTGTGTGATTGAGTGTGGCCATGCGTTGGTGAAGTGGGGTGGCTGCTTAAAGCTACTGCCTGCGGTCGGGCGGAGGGAGGTCTCGGACATCGGATAATGTGTGGCCGGACAGTCGAACAGTTTTCTGCTCTCCGAGAAGCAGTGAGGAGAGCCGCCGCCCCCACCCGTACGCCCCACATCCACCGCCGCCGCGCCCACGCCACTTCATACCTGTTATCCGCCGTGCAAACCCCCGTCCCCAGCCCCGCCGCTGCCGCCGCCGCCGACCGCCCCCCGGACCGCTACGTTGTGCGCCCCGCGAGCGTGGTCGCCGAGCTTCTGGGAGCGGCCGAGTTGGGGGAGGACGAGTTGTTGCTCAGGCTGCGGGAGCTAGGGTTGATAACCTACCCGTCGCCGCTGCTCGGGGGGCTGCTCGAGAAGCTGCCCGATGTTCTACAGTTTGAGGTGCTGGCGCGGCTTGACCCCACGGATGTCGTCGTGTTCGGGCAGGTGGGGCGCGCGTGCCGCGCGGCGGTGGTGGCCTTCGGCGTGCCGCAAGAAGAGGAGGTGGAAGGGTGGAGCGACGATAGCGACGACGAGGGCACCCAGGGAGGGCCGCTGCTCCTCAGGCTCCAGGACTTTGTCGGGTCCGTCGAGCGGCTGGCGTGGGCCAAGGCGAGGGGGTGCCCGTGGGACGAGTCCGTTTGTGCGTACGCCGCTCGGGGCGGGCAACTGGCAACTGGAGGTACTGCAGTGGGCCTGGGGACTCGCAGCGCAGGTGTGTATGCTCGCCGCTTCGGGCGGGCACCGGGAGGTGCTGCAGTGGGCGCGGGAGCACGGGTGCGAGTGGGACGGGCACACATGCGTGCACGCCGCTATGGAAGGACACCTGGAGGTGCTGAGGTGGGCGCACGAGAATGGGTGCCCGTGGAGCACATCCACTTGTTCTCACGCCGCGGCGGGCGGGCACCTGAATGTGTTGAGGTGGGCGCACGAGCATGGGTGCCCGTGGGATTCGGGGACATGCACATGTGCCGCTGCGGGCGGCCATCTGGAGGTGATGAAGTGGGCGCGGGAGCACCACTGCCCATGGACCGAGCTTACGTGCTCTTATGCAGCGAAGGGCGGGTACCTGCATGTGCTGAGGTGGGCGCGGGAGCACGGCTGCCCGTGGACTGCGGCGACGCGCGACGCGGCCGCAACCAAGGGATATTCCGACAACCTTCCTTTGTCCGTCTGAGGCTGACTGCCGCGGCTGAACACCCAGAACTCACCACGAATTGCCGGGGGCGGAGATCAGGACGTCGACAATACGATCATATGACAATGCGACATCTGTGACATGCGCGTTCTCTTAGCTCTAAGTTCTTCCTTCTCCTGCTTCTATGAACTGCTAATGTTACTCATAAAATGTCTGTTTCAACTTCGACGTTAATTGAACACATATACGGTCGACGCTGCAGCGCGCGCGTGGATCACCGGTGCCGCCGTTGCCCGCCCTGGGAGGTTTGTGGACAGCGCTTCCGCACCCCGCTCTCGCCCGCCGCCGCGGCTGTGCCATGGCTGCCATCTTGGAGCTCCCTGTAGAAAGGTCGGTCGCAAAACGTCCGGCCGGCACTGCGCGCGCGGCAGCGGCAGTTCGTCTCCTCCAGCTTGACATTTGGCTCCGCCAATCTCCATCGCCCCGCCCCCCTCACGCGCGAGCCCCGAGTCGTCGCTGTGTGCGGCGGGGTGCTACGCCCTGTCACGGCGCGCACACGCCACGTGCACGCGCGGGGAGTGGGGGTGGTAGCGCCCACCTGGAAGGGTGCCCTCGGGGCCACCTGGCTGCCATCTTGCATTCCCTGCGGAAAAGGTCGGTCGCAACACGATCGGCCGGCCATTTAGTTTTGAGGAGGACCGCTCTGCTCGCCACGCGTACCCCCACGACCACCACACAACCACCGCCGCCGCGTGCACGTGACTGCATATCTGCCTTCCGCCATGCAAGTCCCCGACGTCACCCACGCCGCCGCCGCCGCTGCCGCCGCCGCTGCCGCCGTCGCTGCTGCCGCCACCGATCGCCCTCCGGACCGCTACGTCGTGCGCCCCGCGGGCGTGCTCGCCGAGATTATGGGAGCGGCCGACATGGGGGAGGACGAGTTGCTGCTCAGGCTGCGGGAGCTAGGGTTGATAACCTACCCGTCGCCCCTGCTCGGGGGGCTGACCGAGAAGCTCCCCGAGATGCTCGCGGCGGAGGTGCTGGCGCAGCTGGGCCCCGCGGATGTCGTCGTGTTTGGGCAAGTGGGGCGCGCGTGCCGCGCGGCGGTGGTGGCCTTCGGCGTGCCACAAGAGGAGGAGGTGGAAGGGCGGAGCGACGATAGCGACGACGAGGGCACCGAGGAGGGAGGGCCGCTGCTCCTCAGGGTCCAGGACTTCGTCGGGTCCGTCGAGCGGCTGGCTTGGGCCAAGGCGAGGGGGTGCCCGTGGAACGAAGACGCGTGTGCGTGCGCCGCTAGGGGCGGGCACCTGGAGGTGTTGAAGTTTGCGTGGGAGCTCCGTTGCCCGTGGAACCTTCGGGTGTGTTTTCTCGCCGCTTCGGGCGGGCACTTGGAGGTATTGCAGTGGGCGCGGGAGCACGGGTGCGAGTGGGATGCGGAGACGTGTGTGTACGCCGCTTGGGGAAGTCACCTGGATGTGCTGAGGTGGGCTCACGAGCATGGGTGCCCGTGGAATTTAGCCACTTGTTCTCACGCCGCTTTGGGCGGGCACGTGCACGTGCTGCAATGGGCGCGGGAGCACGGCTGCCCGTGGGATTTGTGGACGTGTGCATTCGCAGCCAAGGGCGGACACCTGGAGGTGCTGCGGTGGGCGCGGGAGCTCGGCTGCCCGTGGGATACGAGGACGTGCATTTTTGCCGCTCGGGGCGGGCACCTGGATGTGCTGAGGTGGGCGCGGGAGCACGGCTGCCCGTGGACCGAGGCGACGCGCGACGCGGCCGGAACCATGGGATATTCCGACAACCTTCCTCTAGCCCCCTCCCCCTTCCCCTCATCCTCCGACGACTCCTCTACCTCCGACGACGACGACGACGACGACTCCTCATCCTCCGACGACTCCTCTACCGCCAGTTGAGCACCCCAGAGCACACCATGATACGCCGGGCGCAACATTGAATGATTGAAACATACAGATACAGTATTGTAGCCCCGCCAGCACCCGCCCTGGTCAGTAGCGCTAGATGGAAGACGACGGAAAAACTGCTGCTGATGAAGGTTGACTGGTGATGTCCGTCGTGTTTGTTCGGATGAAATTTAGCTCGCATGCGTTGAACATTTTAAAATCACAAATTGAATGGAATCCTATCCGACATAATGTCCGTCTGAGGCCGACTGCCGCAGCTAGACACCCGGACCACACCATGATGCGCCGGAAGCGGACATCAGAACGTCGGCGACACAGCCAAATGAACATTGATTACTTCTGATGTTGCGCGTTCCCTGTCACTCCTCCTCATTCTTCATGCGTTGTTCGTAATAAGATGCTAAAACTGCTACTGATGTTTCAAAATGCTAATGTTATAATGCTATAGGCCTTTCAGCTTCCACTTCACGCGCCCGCTAGATCGACAGATATGACGTGGCGCGCACCGGTACACTATCCGCCCGCTAGATCGACAGATATGACGTGGCGAGCACCGGTACACTATGCGCCCGCTATATCGATAGATACGACGTGGCGAGCACCGGTACACTATGCGCCCGCTAGATCGATAAATATGACGTGGCGAGCACTGTTACACTATGCACCCGTTATAGTGACCGCCTCCTCCGCCGATTGCCGCAGAACCTCGCGCAGCGCCGGGCAGGAGGGTCATTGAGAACGAGCACTCCAACCGAATTTGATGTGCCCACATATCTTACCCTCAGGGTATATCCTCCTACGCGGACGCGCACACTCGGTTCATCGGAGTACGGCGTCGGTCGAGTGCAGCGTTCCCAATAAGAGAGAGACAGGGACGCTCCCGCGTGTAAAAGGAGGCATCAGGATATCACTATGCCCCCGTGTTTTGGAGCGGCGTCCTCAACAACCCTCCTGCCTGGTCGACGCACGCGCAGCCGCTGGCCGCCAGCTGGATGGCGTCGTCCAGCGCGTCACCGTCCCAGGACCCCGTCACCACCACCTGTGACGCCCAGCCGCAGGGCCACACGGATACTGCTCGCCAGCTCACGGATACTGCTCGCCAGCTCACGGCTACTGCCTTCCAGCTCACGGTAACTGCTTGCCAGCTTACGGATACTGCTTGCGCTTGCCAGCTTACAGATGCTGCTCACCAGCTTACGCATACTGGTTGCCGGCTTACGGATAATGCTTGCCAACCCAGTGGATGACGTGGCATGATGCATGTTGCCACGATACGGGTAAATATTTGAAGACTGAAGACATGCGGATTACATGAGGATTTACAACGAGGTGGATGACGCGACGTGGCGAGCAACACATGCCGCGTAATATGTAATCGACCGCATCATAGTATAATCTGTGCTAAGCCTCGAGTATTGGCCTTACCTCGCCGAGCGTGGTCATGTGCGCGATGGTGACGCCGCCGTCCGACGCGCTCTCCTCCGCCGTGCTGTAGCGCCGCGAGTTGAAATTGAAAGCAAAAATGAAAGCGGTCCATCATATCTTAGTTTCAAGAGCACAGATACAGGCGCTTTCAACACGGGTTTTATCGGTTCATTCCGCACCGCCCTACCGTGTTGGGGTCCAGCAGCAGTACGCCCCCCGCTCCGCCGCCCCCCGCGCCCGACGCCACGCGCGTCACCGAGCACGCCGACACCAGGTCGCGCATCGCCATTTCCTAGGGCCGGGCGGATATTGATCGCCACGTCAACAATGCACTATGGACCCTCGTCTCTTGAGTTAGAAGGCACCCTATGACGTGGCGAACCACATCCGCCAGGCCCTACCACGCCCGCCTGCGCCAGCGCGGCTGACGCGGCGGCAACAGTGGCGGGCAATTCCGCTCCCCCAGCTTCCATCACCGTGGCGTACACGTCTACCGAGGTTTTAGGAAACGTCTCCGTGATGACCGCGCCCTGGATGTAGCGGCGCAAGTTGAAATTGAAAGCAAAGTTTAAAAGCAGTTCATCATATTTAAGCCTCAAGAGCTGAAACCCAGCGCGGCACCGGGGTCAATCTGCACCGCCCTACCTGGAGAGCGCGCAGCACCAGCGTGCTGAACTCCCGCTCCGCGTCGCCCTGCCCGGTCTTTCCGCTTAGTAGGGTCAACGAGAACAAGCACTCAACCGAGATTGGACCACGACTGAGCTTCGGCGGGTGAACCTGCTCGTAAATGCGCGCGGACTCGGCAGGTCGATTCAACATCGCGGACTCCGCTGGTTGATTCAACGTCGGTCGAGTGCTTGTTCTCATTACCCCCCCTGCCGCGTCCGCCCGGCGTGGCGAAGGTGGCCAGCTTCACGTCCACCTCCATGCGCCCTTGGTCGTTCGTGGCGCCGTCCATTAAGGCCCGGCGGATGTCAGTTGCCATTCAAACCATGCTACCTTACTCAATAACCGAGGGGCCAACATGCGTTAGATGACGTGGCGAGCAATATCGGATTAAGGCCTGGCGTATATCTCTCGCCTCGTCATCCAACCCGGGTTGAACCCTGCTGAGATACCTACGATAATGGCAACTATGACGTGGGAGCAATGCCTGCCAGCGGCCCCTACCGTCCATCCGCCCGCCCTGGCGCGGGCCGTACACCGCGCACATCACCTTGGTTTTGTCGAACTCCACATATGCCGACCCTGCCGCCTGGCTGATGACGCCCGTCTTGATGACTGCACGACAGGGGCGGCAACCAGTCAGTCAGTTGCCAAGTAAACAAAATGGACAGCGGGGTTTGATTCAGTGAACAGCGGTGGTGGAGGAGTCTGAGTGAGTGCGTGCGATTGGGCATTCAATTGCTAATATCATTGCGATTGGATATTCAATTGCGCGGTATGCGTGGTGTCACAGAGAGTGAAGAGCGGTGGTGGGGGTGCCCTGGCATGGCGTGGCGGTGTTGCGTGGGGAACAGGTCGAATTTATGTCGGGGGGCGCACATATCGACCGCATCTGCTCGGCGCTGCGACCGCCCTCGCGAGTGACCGGCATGATCAGGGCTTTGTGGGGGTATTAATTGGTGTCGGGCACCCGCTGTTGCGTGTGCGGTTGTGGTGTGGGGGTGGGGGGCGGCCGGCATTGAAACGTGCCTTCGCCGCCGCCGGCAGGGGGTCGGCTGGACACGGTCGCCGCCGGGTCGGCACCTCCATCTCTCAGATAGTCAGATTTGGCGCGAACACTGCACGAGCGGCGGGCGCCAGCGACGGCGCCATCTTGTTTGCGCGGCGAGGCAGTGGCCACGGAGGCGACCGGGAGTATGAAAGGCCCGCCGCCTCCCCCTGGCTGGGGTTATCCCCGCCCCCCGCTGCCGCCGCCGGACCTCTCCCGCCCTCCTCCGTGGCTGCTCCCTCGCCCTCCCCCGGGCACGCCCCCACCGCCGCCGCCGCCGCCGCCGCCGCCGCCGAGGGACCCGTCCATGCCGCCGCCGCACCTCCTCACCTGGGCCAACGCCGTGCCCTGGCCGCCGCCGCCGCCGCCGCCGCCTTCGCGGGGCGGGTTCGAACCCGGGACCGCAGCGCCAGAGCAGTACGAATCTCAACAACATTTTCAAGGGTGGGAGGAGCCGGAGGAGGGGTGGACCGGAGCCAGTGGCGCGGAGGCCGACTCCACGAGCGGTGGTGGCGGCCGCGGCGGCGGGTTCGTGCTGTGGCATCGCGACCGCGACGGTCCTCCCGACGAGCAGGAGGATGATGGGGAGGATGGGGCGAAGGAGGAGGAGGTGGAGGAGGAGGTGGAGAATGTCTACCGGTACAGCGAGGACGGGAGGGAGGATGGCGAGGCGGTGGGGTGGATGGGACGCGAGGCGCACGAGGACGAGGCGTGGAGCCGGCACGAGGAGCATGAACGCGCAAACGCGCACGGACACGCACACTCGCACGCGCATGCACATGCAAGCGCACGCGCAGATGCAAGCGCACACGAGGAGGCGTGGGCGGAGGAGGAGTGGGGGGAGGACGGGGAGGGGGAGGGCGGCGGGGAGCAGTTCATGATGTGCTCGGAGTGGATCGAACGCTTCGCGCGCACCGACGCGATTCGCCAGGCGCGAGAAAAGGAGCGGCGGAGGGAGGCGAAGCGGGAGGCGCGCCCTAAGGCAAGGCCGCACGCGTCGTCCCCTCACTGTTTGCTCATACTGCACTGGTATACCACGGTTGCTGCCGCCGCCCCTGCCAGCCACAGCTCAGTAAGCCACTCATCGACCCATCATACGAGGGCCTGAGGGCCTACAGCGCGGATACTGGATTTAAGCTGACAAGGGAAGCAGTGTAAGGCACTAACTCAAGGTTCCCGCGGCGCTGGCGGCGGAGGAACGTGTCGCGGCGCTACTCGCCACCAGACGCTCAGCGGAGGAAAACCAACGGCATCAAAAACACCAACAACACAGCAGGGCGGGTGCCGGGGTCGAGGCTGGAGCGGGGGCCGAAGCCGGGGCCGGGCCGGGGGATTCCGAAGCGGCGGAGATGTATGGTGCGGAGGTAGGGACTGATGGACGGTGCTCGCCGCCTCATTATACGTATTTTTAACCCTCATTTCTTGGTTCAACTGGCATCCTATGAGGTGGCGAGCACTATCCATCAGTCCCTATGTGGAGGGTGCCAAAGTCATCGCTGCGTTGGAGGCCCGGCTGAACGCGGAGTATGACGCCATTGTGGATGCGCACCGCCCGCCGCACTGGCCGTGCGAGCCGCTCAGATGAGAATATGAAGAGGTACGAGGTGGCGCTCAGCTGAGGAGGCCTAGACAGACGGGTACTCACTCGTACGTAGCAATGATTAGTTTGAAATCCCAAATATGTTATTATAATCATGACGGAAGAGAGAGAGAGAGAGAGAAACGCTTTCGCGTGTATAGAGAGGCACCAGGCTTTCGCCCTGGCCCCTGTAATCATGACGGAAATATATACGCACGCACGCACTGATGACATACGTACTCGCGCTTGCACTTGTCACGCATTCTCTACCGCACCGCCATAGACATAGCTGCACCGCACTTGTCTAGCGCACGGCCATGCACGCGGTGGGGGGCGACGCACTGCAAAGGCAGTGCAGCATTGCCACCGTTCTACCCAACATCACGTCAGTATGGCCACCGATTTACCCAATGTCACGTCAGTATGGCCACCATTATACCCATCGTCACGTCAGTATGGCCACCATTCTACCCAATATCACCGCCCTGTCTAGCGCACGGCCATGCCGGCGGTGAGCGGCGGCGCGCGGAGTGCAGCGGCTTGCACCTCCAGCTCGGCCTCAATCTCCCGGTGGCGCCGCGCGATCCGCCGCGTGCGTGCCCGCCGCCCTCCGCCGCTCTGCGTCAGCCGCGCCAGGCACGCCGCCACCGTGTAGTGGCGCAAGTTGAATTTGCCAGCAAAGTTTGAAAGCGGTTCAGCATGTTTCTGCTTCAAGCGCTGGAACCAAGCGTGGTCAACATAGGGTCAACTTGGGGTCAACCTGGGGTCAACCTGGGGTCACCTGGGGTAAACCTGGGGTCAACCTGATCGGCCTTACCACGGGGTCCTCCGGGTCCAACGCCACCGCCGCCGAAAGGTCCGTCGCCTGGCTGCCACCGAACATGCTGGCGCCGGACTGCTCCGCGCGTGGTGACATCCCTCGCACTAGGGACATGCCAACATTGCCCGCCACGTCACCGCCATCCTACGCATGTTGAGTCCTCGTTTCCTAAAGTAAACGGCGTCCTGTGATTGTCGTATGAAAGCTCTTGACTCAGTACTGAGTATACGCGCTACTTACCATCTTGTCACGTGGGACTAGCAGATGTTGCCCGCGAAGTTGTCGACACGTGTTCCCCCCCTCATTTCTGGATTTAAATAGCATCTATGATGTGGCGGGCAATATCTCCCAGGGTCTAGCGCGAACTAACCCGCCACGTCATCGAAAAGAATCGTGTACCCTCGTTTCTTGAGTCAAATGGCGCCCCATGATGTGGCGAGCAATAACTGTCAGAACCTAGCGCGACATTGCACGCCACGTCATTGACACACATGTTGTACCTTCGTTTCTTTACTTAAACTCAGTGTCGGATCTGGTATCGAAGTTTTGGTATCGAATCCCGCACGACCAATCAGATCTGTCCATTTCGTAAATCCCGCCGACCAACCCGCCCAAAGTCCGACCTGGTCGCGATCCCTGAGTAAATAAACCCTCGATTTCGAGAAGATAAGCGTCACGCGTGACGCCGACACTGAGTTTAAATGGCATCCATGACGTGGCGAGCAACATCTACCTGGCCCTACCCCCTGTGTGGGACCGTGGCGACCGCATCCCCGACATATTTGTCCCCGCCACCGAACCCGCCGACCGACCGTACCTCGACCTCGTTGGCGAAACCGCGCCGGAGATGAGGGACCAATAGACAGTGCTCGCCACGTCATAGAATGCCATTTAGATAGTGCTCGCCACGTCATAAGATGCCGTTTAGATAGTGCTCCCCACGTCATAGGATGCCGCTTAACTCAAGAAACGAGGGCTCAAAATGCGTTTGATGACGTGGCGAGCAGCAGTTCCTACCGGAGATTGACTTGCCGCCGCCGCCGCCCCCGCCCCCGCCCCCGCCTTCATCGCCCACGAACGCGACGGACGCGCCGGAGCGGATCGTCGGGAGACCGACGCGGAGGTTGGAGGGGATGGAGGGAAGGGAGTGGAGTGGATGCGCCCCGTGCTAGGGACAGCACAAAGATTGCCCGCCACGTCATCGACACGCATTTTGAACCCTCGCTACTTGAGTCAAATGGCATCATGTGTTAAACGAAATCCTATGGCGTGGCTCCACATTATGGACCCTCGTCCTGTGTTCCACGGCACGCTGTGGCATGAAGTGCAATGTCTGCCTGACCCTACCCCGTGCGAGGGGTCAGAGTTCAGCAGGCCCTCGGGGATGGCCAGGTCCAGACCGGACGACTGGCCATTAGCCCGGTGGTGCCCCGGGGGCAGGATGTACACGCACAGCTTCATCGCGGCCGTGGACGGAGCAGCAGCGGCGGTGGCTGCGGCGGCGGCCTCCTCCTCTTCACCGCCCGTCCCGCCCGCCGCCGCCGCCTCGTCCTCCTTGGAAGCCGCAGCCCCCTCCTCCACATCCTCTGCAAGGACCCCCGCCCCCCCGTCCGTGACAGTTGGCTCTACGGCTGCTGCCAGGCTCACACTGTTGACACCCACGAGCACCGTGCCGCCGCCTCGGTAGTCCACGATGAGTGCCCCGAAGGCGTCTCGCGCGAACTCGCACCCCTCTGGGGGGGAGACCACGCTGGCCAAGTCCGAAAAACCAGTGAGGTCGACCATACGCACAAAACAACCCGAGGGGTCCCCCCATTCCCCCCCTTCCTCCGCCTCCGCCCCCACCGCCGCCACTTCCTCGCTGTAGCGGCGCAAGTTGAAATCGAAAGCGGTACTTAAAAGCAGTTCGTCATATTGTAGTGTCAAGAGATTAGCTCCAGGCGCTTCCAACTCGGGATTTATATAGGGTCAACTTGTACCGCCCTACCTCCCGCCCCGTCAGCATGGCCAGCACCCCCTCGCGCTGGCACACAAGCCCCCCCGCCACGCGCGACGCCCCCCTGGGTTTCAACCGCGTGGGGTAGTTTCCCTCCTCCTCCTCCAGATCGAACAACACCACCTCGCCCGCCGCCGACGCCGCTGCCAACAGCACCCGCGACCAGAGGCTTACACTCGTCAGCTTTTCGGCTCAACGGAAGCGCTTTTGGTGGCACAGGGTGAATAGGAGGTATTTAGGGAGGGACAGGGAGTGAGTAGGGCGCATTCAGGGGTTGTTTACGGGGTATTTAGGAGGGGGGTCAGGCAGTGCTTAGGGCGTATTCAGGGGTTGTTTAGAGGGGGGTCAGGGGTTGTGTAGGGGTGTTTATGTGCATTTGAGTGACTAGAACGGCTCAGGCTGAGCTGGGAAGTAGACGAGTGTCAGCCCCTGCCCGTGACGCGTCTGCGCATGCGTCCATGCCCGGCTCCGCCCCCTTCCAGAAAGACACCGCCGTGCACGCCACAGGCCCCAGACTGTACAGCCTGGCAAATTTCACCCACCACTCATCGACACGCATTGTGAACCTTCGTATCTTGAGTTAACTGGCATCCTATGACATGGCGAGCAATGTTTTCCATGCCCACTCTCAACGTGTTGTGAACCTTTGCAAATGGGATCCTATGACATTTCGAGCAACATCTACGCATCCCGTGATTGGCTAGCAATATCTGCCAGGCCCTGCCGGCGTGGGCGCCCCAGGATCCTCGCCGTCGACCCCAAGCCGCTCGAGCGTGCGCGCGACAGCGGCGAGTCGCGTGTTGTACAGCACCACGCTGCCGTCCGCCATGCCCAGCGCCAGCAGGTTGCCGTCGTCCGTCACCGCCGACGCCGTCACCGGGTGGCAGGGCCAGGGAGATGATGCTTGCCACGTCATGGGGTGGTGTAACTCGATAAACTAGGGTCTGAAATGTAGTGGATTACGTGGCGAGCACCGGTACACTGTGTGGTGTTTTACGTGGCGAGCACCGGTACACTACGTCGTGGATGACATCGCGAGCACCGGTACACCATGGGGTGGATGACGGGGCGAGTGCTGGTACACTGCGTGTGGGTGACGTGGCGAGCACCGGTACACTATGTGGTGGATGACGTGGCGAGCACTGTGCATTTGTCCCTGCCGGAAATGGCAGCGTCCAGTCCATCGCAGGGGACGTCGTTTCGACTCCCGCTACCGACAGCCTTGGCTCATTGTCAGGGGCGGCGTTCTTTTCGCTGGAGCCGGTTGCAGGTCGGGACGGTGTCGGTGCGCTCTTCAAGCTGGGTGTGTAACCCAGCGTGCCGATGTTTTTGCCCCCGGCGAGTTGAAACATGGCCAGGCGGTTGCAGCCGGTCCAGCGGACGAAGACGGCGTCGGCGCGGTAGCGGGGCGCGGGTTGCTCGAGACCGAACGCCACGGGCGCCGCGGGGAGTCGCACTAGGCGGAAGTGGCACGTGGGGGTGCCGTCGAGGCCCGAGGGTGGCGCCGCCGCCGCCGCCGCACCGGTTGCCGCCGTCGCCGCCGCCGCCGCCGCGTCGCCCCCCGCGGCCGCGTCGCCCCCCGCCGCGCCCTCCACGTCTGCATCCGTAGCCTCGACGGCGGGGGGTGCGCTCGTCAGGCCGAGCATTGCCGCTGCTGCCGCTGGCGGGAGCCACACCAGCGGTGTCATGGCCTCGTCCTTGGCAGCCGTCGCTGCCGCCGCCGCCCCCGCCCCCGCCGAATCCCTGGGTGCCGCAACCTTGGGTGCCTCCGTCGCCGGGACAACCCCCGCTGCTGCCGGCTCGGGAGCCACATACCCCGGCCACTCGGACTCCGGCACTTCTGGCAAGCCGTACACCGCGATAGCGCCGCCCGCCGCGGATAGCGACAGTGCGCGGCCGTCGGGAGACAGTTCCAGCTTAGTCACACCGCCGACGTTGCCGCCACCCACGCCCTTGGAGGGAGTGGCCGCCGTGGCGAGCAGGGACAGCATCGACTTGTCGAACCCCACGCTGTACACGCACACCGTGTCGCAGGGACGAGTGAGCAATGCTCGCCGAGTCATAGGAGCTCATCAGAGTCAAGGAACGCTATATAGTGGATGACATGGCGAGTTATACATACGTGTCCACACCATATCGTGCGACGCGGAGGCCAGGAGCACGGCGGGCCCCGGCGCGCCGTCCAGGTCCGCCGCGGCGGCGGCGATGCTGCCGGCTGCCCTGGGGGAGGCGGCGCCGTTAAAGGACGATGCGGGGGAGGGAACAGGCGGCGGGTCGAGGTAGATGACGTCGAGGGCGGTGACGGCGGCGGGGTGCACGTCCGACCGCACTACCACGGAGTAGGGCCCCGCACACATTGCTCACCACGTCAGCGATACCCAAGACCCCGACAAGCATTTGAACCTGCATGGAATCCTATAACTGGCGAGCAATATGTGGCAGGCCGTACCACGGAGCGCGACGGCAGGTGCACCACCACCAGCTGCCCCGTGGCCGTGCCGCAGAACACGTGGCGGCCTGCAGCGGGCAGCGGGTGGGCTTGTCAGCGAGAGGGTATTCTACACAATCTACGTACAGCTGTTTTGGGCCGAGAACGGATTCGACCAATCTTTTGATCGTGAAAGCACCGGATTTTTGTGACTTCGTGCGAGGCGGATTTTTGTTGGGCGGATTTTTTGCCACTTCGTGTGGACGTGTT
>Ga0307489_10000068_pt1 | contig 49871 bp, 61 predicted proteins | sample SB12metaG_FD_202247 | JGI IMG/M metagenome (GOLD analysis project Ga0307489, IMG submission 202247) | Sea-ice brine microbial communities from Beaufort Sea near Barrow, Alaska, United States - SB 1.2 | ecosystem: Environmental > Aquatic > Marine > Coastal | place: USA: Alaska | collected... | reverse complement strand
AGCATGGTGCCGGCGACTGCGTACCCCGGATGTAGCGGCGCAAGTTGGATGTGAATGCAAAGCTTGTAAGCAGTTCACCATATTTTAGCTTCAAGCGCATAGTTCTAGGCGCTTTCAACACGGGTGGATAGGGTCAACCTGCACCGCCCTACCCGGAGTGACGCCGATGTGGATGTACACGTTGGCGCTGATCCTGAAGTCCGTCACCGTGATCCCCTTGATGGTCATGTCGCCCACGTTCTGCGCCTTGAAGGCAAACACCGGCTCGTTGCCCGAGGTGTAGCGGCGCAAGTTGAAATTGAAAGCAAAGTTTGAAAGCGATTCATCACATTTTTGTGTCAAGCGCTTAGTTCCAGGCGCTTTCAACGTGGGTTTGATAGGGTCAACCTGCACCGCCCCACCGAGGCGCCCACGAATGCGGTGGCTTGCATGTCCAGCGTGATGTCACACACGTCCTTGATGTAGCGGCGCAAGTTGAAATTGAAAGCTAAACTTGAAAGCAGTATATCACATTTTAGTTTCAAGTGCTTAGTTCCAGGCGGTTTCAACATGGGTTTCATAGGGTCAACCTGCACCGCCCTACCTTGAACGCGAGCTGCACCGTGCCCTCCACCGACAAGACGGCGCCCTTGCCAGCCGGGTACTTGAAGGTAGTGGAGCCGATCACGTACACGTTGGGGTTGTCCCGCGGTCCCGCAGTGAACGACATGTGCAGCGAGACCATCACGGAGTTTACCTTGAACGACCCGGGGCGCTCCACGCCATCGAACATATGCGTCGGGCTGTAGGTCATGTTGAACTCAACGGAGCCGTCAAGGTGCGTGGGCAGCAGGCAACCTGCTTCGATAGACACCATGCCGCTCCCATACATGTTCCACACCAGTGAGTCCATTTTCGGGTTGGAGGCGTCCAGTGCTTCGTCCAGCCTCATCCCTTCCGGTCGGCTGCCCTTGAGCTCGAGGATGACGTTCTTCACCATGAGGTGCATGTCATCGGACGAGTCCAGGGACGACTGGAAGGACGGGTAGGTCTTCAACGCGTACACGGTTTTGTGCCCGCAAGAGCGGTAAGAGCCAATGATGGACGCGTTAGCATTGATCACGGGCGTGCGGATGTCGGCGGCGAGGGTAACGTCCAGCTGCGTGTTGGAGCACGCGTCGTCGTCGCGGCCCTTCTTGACGGAGATGGAACCAGTGGCGGTGAGCCAGTCTGGGATCTTGTACGTCAGCCGAGCGGAGGCGCTGATTTCGCCGGTGCGCGTGTCGAACATGAAGATGCTGTCGAGGCCGTAGGGCAAGGCCTTACACGAGTCCACTGTTCAGCACTTGTAGTGGGATGAGTTGGGTACGATACGGGTTTTAATGATTAATGGCAATACACCCTCCGCAGAATAGCTCAGGTTCAGCTGCAAAGTGGGGAGGACTCGTGTAACCCTAAACCCTAAACCCTGCAAAGTGGGGAGGACTCGTGTAAGGCCCTGCCGTCGGCGAGGCCGACGAGCGTACCCTTGATGTAGTGGCGCAAGTTGCATTTGAAAGCCAAGTTTGAAGGCGGTTCATCATATTGTAGATTCAAGCGCTCAGTTCCAGGCGCTCTCAACATGGGTTTCATCGGTTCCACCTGCACCGCCCTACCTTGACGGCGTACTTTCCGTCGTCGAGGAGGAACGCCTGCGCGTCGATGGACAGCTTGTCGAACTTGATGGAATCGGTGAGCTGCACCTTGCCCACGGTCTTGGCGGTGATGGAAATCACGGGGTCCTCGGTGTAGCGGCGCAAGTTGAATTTGAAAGCAAAACTTGAAAGCATTACATCACATTTTAGTTTCAAGTGCTTAGTTCCAGGCGGTTCCAACGTGGGTTTCATAGGGTCAACCTGCACCGCCCTACCTCGGCGCCGGCGTTGCCGCAGTACACTGTGACGTATGCCACCATGTTGTAGCTGCGCAAGTTGAAATTAAAAACAAGACTTGAAAGCAGTTTATCATATTTCAGTACTGTAGTTTCAAGCGCTTAGTTCCAGGCGCTTTCAACACGGGGGTCATCGGTTCAACCTGTACCTGCACCACCCTACCATGTCCCACTTGAACGCTTTGATGCGCGCCTTGAACTCGCCCATGCTGTAGCGGCGCAAGTTGAAATTGAAAGCAAACGTTGAAAGCAATTCATCATTTTCTAGTTTCAAGCGCTGACACCACACAGGCGCTTTCAAGTTTCAACACGGATTTTGATACTGTCAACCTGCACCGCCCTACCTTGCCCTGGCCCACCATGCCCCGCGTGCAGGGGAGCGCCATCTCCACGCTGCCGTACAACTTCATCCACGTGTCGCTGCTCGTGTCGCCGATGCTGTACCTGAAGGTAGCGTTGGCGGCGAATGACGTGAACGTGAGCTTCTTGCCCACGACGCTGAACTTGGTGGTTGCCTGGATGTAGCGGCGCAAGTTGATTTTGAAAGCAAAGTTTGAAAGCAGTTCATTACATTATAGTTTAAAGCGCTTAGTTCCAGGCGCTTTCAACGTGAGTTTGATAGGGTCAACCTGCACCGCCTTACCTGGATCTCGAGATCCACGCCCCCAAGCGCCGGCAGAGTGTTCTCGTCAGACTCGGTGTTGATGGAAGCCGAGCCCTGCACCGTGCCGTTCCACGCCATGTGCGGGACAAGGCCGGTGTCGTTCGTGCGGCCGTTGACCTCGATGCGGCCCTTGGTGCAGCGGCGAAAGTTGAAATTGAAACCAAAAGTTGAAAGCAGTTTATCATAGTATAGTTTCAAGCACTTAGTTCCAGGCGCTTTCAACAGGATTCATTGGGTCAACCTGCACCGCCCTACCTTGGTGATCTTCATGCCAATCTCGGGGATGTCAAAGGGGGAGACGTTGCCAGTGATGTTGTAAACTTCCCTGACGTCGTCGCACGAGTGCTTCACGTAAACCTCGGCGAGAATCTGCTTGATGCTTCCCGACGTGGGGATGATCATCGCCGTGCCCTCCAGCGTCCACTCGCCCATGTCGCACGTGGTGCTCTGGTTGATGCCGAACGATCCCTTGGCCCTAACGGTGATCATGTCATCCACCCACGCGTAGTCAGCATCGATGAACAACGAGTTGGAGGTGGTGTCGAACGTGACGAGGCCGCCGAACATGCCGGTGCCCACCGGGATGGTTTCGATGTCGATGGGCGCCGCCTTGATGTAGCGGCGCAAGTTGAAATTGAAAGCAAAAATTGAAAGCGGTTCATCATATTTTAGTTTCAAGAGCTTAGTTCCAGGCGCTTTCAACGTGGGTTTGATAGGGTCAACCTGCACCGCCCTACCTTGATGGTACCCGACATGGTTTTGTCGCCGTACACCACGAAGTCGATGGTGGTGATCTCGAGGTGTAGCGGCGCAAGTTGAAATTGAAAGCTAAACTTGAAAGCAGTTTATCACATTTTAGTTTCAAGCGCTTAGTTCCAGGCGCGCCTTCAACATAGGTGTGAAAGGGTCAACCTGCGCCGCCCTACCCAGGCTGGCGATGGGGGTGGCGACGGTGAAGGGCTCGCGCTCGGCGATCATCATCAAGATGTCATTCGGTTGCGGGTCCATGTTGCATGAGATGTAGATGGCGACGCTGGCCCCCGCGATGCTGAGCAGCGGGACGGGGTTGCCGGGGGCGTGCACGAAAAGCAGCGCGTTGGCTTCGATGACGTCGCTGGCCTTGCTGTAGCGGCGCAAGTTGAATTTAAAAGCAAAAGTTTAAAGCAGTATATCACACTTTAGTTTTACGCTCAGTATGAAAGCAGTATATCACGCTCAGTTCCAGGCGGTTTCAACTTGGGTGTCATAGGGTCAACATGCACCGCCCTACCTTGCACGGCGCCTTGAAGCGCGCGTCCAGCTCCAGCCGAATGATCTCGCTGCTCGGGGTGCCGATGATGAACTTGCCTTGGACACTCACGTCGACCTGGCTGATGGAAAGGCCGAAGGTCTTGTTGTAGCCCCAGTCCATTGACGCCTTCAATGTCAACTCTCCGAACGCGCTGATGCTCTTGGGAACGAGCCCACCGTTGACGTCGACGACACCGGTGAAATCGCCGCCCCAGTTGTAATTCAACACAGAATTCTCGCCACCCGCACCCGGGTTAGCAATAAAGTTGATGAAAACATCCTTGATTTCAAAGTTGTCGCCCAATTTCCAGCTGGGAACACCCACCCGGCCCACAATCATCGGGACCACGAGGGGATAGCCAAGGACATCGTCGGCGGCGCGCTTGACATCGTCCCCATAGTAGGCACCGCAACGCTTGACGAAGTCGACGATGCCGTTGAGCTGGGCGTTCTTCATTCCGGGGACTCCGATCCAAAAGGTACCGCTGAGCGTGGTTCCTTCCGGTTCGCACTTGGTCGATGCCGCTCCGGTCATGTGAAGGTTGAAGTACTCGCTGTCCACGTCCAGGGTAGCTGATGCTGCCACCTCGACGGCCAGCTTGAAAGGCTCGGCGCCGGGGTGCATGCTCCACGCACCCATAATTACCATGTCCACGGAAACGTCGGCGCCGCCCGAGGAGATCGCAACTGAGGGCTCCGCCGTGAAGGCACCCTTGATTTTGCCATTCTGCATCAATGTGAAGCTGGCGACCATTGACTTGACTTCGACGTCGATGCCCGGGTACTTGAAGATGAAGGGGGATCGGCTGGACATGACGCCGGTGACTGTGCGTTTCTTGGAGATGCTCTCATCCACCCCAAATGGGAATATGGTCACGGTGGCGTCCAGTGCGGGCAGCGTTAGGTCACCCGTGTCAAACAGGAAATCGAGTGACCCGGATGCCGTTATGGGCACGGTGGTGGGGTACTTGAACTTGGCCTCTGCAGTCAACTTGAACACGTCCTTGAGCTCCATGTTGAGACTGGCTTCGAGCGTCATGTCCTCTAACGTGAAGTCCAACGGCGGGTTCATCGCGGTGAAGCCGATGGCGACCGTGGCGGAGACGTCGGCGTTGGCGGGAATGCCCACGTCGAGCGAGTTTTGGATCTCAGCATCGCCGAAGAAGTAACCGCGGAAGAACACATTGTCGAGGATGCCTTCAATGCGCACCGTCTTGACATCGGCGTCGTCGGGCTTGGTGGCGTAGTCGATGGCGGTGGCGGTGGGCGGCTTGCACTTGGGCACCGGGTTGTAGCGGCGCAAGTTGAATTTGAAAGCAAAGTTTGAAAGCGCTTCATCATATTAAAATTTCAGCGCTGAAACCATAGGCGCTTTCAACGCGGTTGATACTGTCAACCTGCACCACCCTACCGGGTAGGGGCCGTACACGGCGAGGTCCGACAGACCGTACAGCTTCTTGTCCAGGTTGCAATAGGTGCGCTCGGAGCCGGTGTGCGCGATCATCTTCTCGGCGTTGCTCACCGTACCCAGATGGGCGCTTGCGGCAGCCGAGACACCGCTGTGGCCGAAGCGGCCGCCAAAGCGAGAACGGCCGAGAGCGCCGGCGCGGTTGGTCTTGATAGCGGGGCACATCTCGGTGGATGGCTTGTCAGCCGCCTTGATGCATGAGGCGGCCTCATTGCACCATCTGGAGGCGGTGCAGCGCTTGCCCACCTCGAGCTTCATGGTTTCGAGGCGGCAGCAGAGCGCGTTGTCGGTGCTGAACATCTCGACGGAAGCGGCGTTGTTGGCGTTGCAGCACCCGCCCTCGTCTGTGCTGTAGACGCGCGGCGCCAGCGTCTGGTTTTTGCCCTCCTCCATATATTGGACCTTGGTTACATTTCTTTTCGTCGCGTTCTCACCCCCCACCTCGTAATCGGTGCGCATCAGCTTGGGGTCGCACCTCACGCCCGGGTGTGAGTACACCCCGATGGGCTCGGTGCCGTCGGGTTTCTGGTAGAGCACCCCGCCCATGTGGCAGATGGAGGGCACCTTGTCGGCCGCGCGCTTGTTCAACTCCTGGGTCGCCTCAGCCTCGGACTCCTCCATCATTGAGTCCACCTCAGCGGTGGTGTACGCCACGACATTGACCGTGCGGCTGAAGCCCTCGATGTAGCGGCGCAACGTGAAATTGAAAGCAAAACTTGAAAGCAGTTCATCATATTTCAGATTCAAGCGCTTAGTTCCAGGCGGTTTCAACTTGGGTTTCATAGGTTCAACTTGGGTTTCATAGGGTCAACCTGCACCGCCCCACCTCGAGGCGCACGTGCGCGTGGTTCACGAAGATACCGGCGATGGGCAGCGCAGCCGTGGTGTAGCGGCGCAATTTGGATTTGAAAGCAACAGTTGAAAGCAGTTTGCCATATTATAGTTTCAAGCGCTGAATTATTAGGCGCTTTCAACACGGGTTTTGATATTGTTAACCTGCACCGCCCTACCGTGGCGACGGCGTCGAGGTATATCATGGGTCCCGTGTTAGCATCGATGCAATCGTAGTATCCGTCGACCTTAGCCTTGAACTTGGCGGCTTCGCCCGCAGAGCCGCCAGCAACGTTCACCTCCAGGCTGTAGCGGCGCAAGTTGCATTTGAAAGCAAAATTGTAGCAAAAATTGAAAGCAGTTTATCATAATTTAGTTTCATGCGCTTGTATCCAGGCGCTTTCAACGTGGGTTTGATAGGGTCAACCTGCACCGCCCTACCAGGCTGCCGGAGATGGTGGTGGGGTCCTGGCACGTGATCATGCCTTGCTTGATGTAGCGGCGCAAGTTGAATTTGAAGGGAAACGTTGAAAGCAGTTTATGATATGACATTTAAAGACAACCCCCCGTTCGAAAATATATATTTAACTCAAAGGTCTCGAGTTAAAGTTTCCGAAATGTACATTTTCGAACGAGGGCTTGTCATTTAATGTCATATTATAGTTTCAAGCACTGAAACCATAGGCGCTTTCAACACGGGTTTTGAAACCGTCAACCTGCATCACCCTACCTTGAGGCTCGTGGCGAAGAAGAGCTCCATCGACATGCCGTCCGCCTCGTACGAAATCTTGACCGTGGTGTAGCGGCGCAAGTTGAAATTGAAAGCAAAGTTTGAAAGCAGTTACTCAGGTTCTAGTTTCAAGCGCTTAGATCTAGGCGCTTTCAATGTGGGTTTGATAGGGTCACCCTGCACCGCCCTACCGTGGGCTTCACCGACTGGGTGGCGGAGTTGACCAGCAGGAACACCTCGACCTTGTATCCCTCAACCTTCATCTTGCCCTCGACGGACCCCGTGAAGCAGGGGCTTACACTCGTTCACGTTACAGCTCAACTTGAGCAACTCCAGGACACATTCACGAGTTGAGCTGGGTTCTACGGTGGACAGAAGAGCTCAAGTTGAGCTGAAATGGGAACGATTGTCAGCCCCTGCCATGAAGTCGGTACCTCCGCCCTCCTTAACGATGCCGACTCCCGTGACCTTGACGTCTGTGATCACCAGCGTGTCGAGCTTCACGAGGTCGACGGCAACGTCGATGTCGAACAGGATGTCGCCCACGATGGGCAGGCAAAAGAAGGTAGCGGCGCTGTTGCCGAGCGAGACTGCGAAGGAGCCGACGTTGACGGCGCCCTTGATGTTGTTGAGCACCACGCTGTCGCCGGTCACGCACGGGTAGTTGAACTTGAAATCGCCGGACATCTTCACGAAGGGCGATGCCGGGTCTGTGCCCGACGCGAACCGGAACGACCCGTCCACGGCGAGCGTGATGCCGCTCACCCCGGCGTCCTTGTTGAACGTGGCAGTGAAGTCCAGCTTGGTATCGATCAGCCGCAACTCATCCGTGGGGAACGGCAGGCTGGCGCCCCCGCCCTCCATGTCAATGATGAGGCTGCCGGCAAGCAGCCACGTGAGCTCGTCATCCTTGATGTAGCGGCGCAAGTTGAATTTGAACGCAAATCTTGAAAGCAGCTCATCATATTTCAGTTTCAAGCGTTTAATTCCAGGCGGTTTCAACTTGGGTTTGATAGGGTCAATCTGCACCGCCCGACCTTGAGAGTCTCCTCCTCTGACGCCATGCCCACCGCCGTCACATCACCCTTCACCTCCAGCCGCGTGCCAGGCGTTGGCTCGATGATGAAGTACTCGGAGTGTACCGCGATGTTGTACCGCATGGGGGCCCCGGGTGTAGCGGCGCAAGTTGAAATTGAAAGCAAAACTTGAAAGCAGTTTATCAAATTTTAGTTTCAAGCGCTTAGTTCCAGGCGCTTTCAACGTGGGTTTGATAGGGGCAACCTGCACCGCCTTACCTGGGGTGGCAGTATCGGTCACCAGAGATGATGCCCTTGCCCATGACGACGTTGTTGACGTCGATGGTGGCGTTTCCGGTGATGAAGTCGAACTGGGTGACGTTTGTGCAGTCGTTGTTGTACGCGCCCTTGATGACGGCGGAGAAGTATTCGCAGTCGAACGTAATCGTCGCGGCGATGCTGATCTTGCCCGTCAGGCTATCGAAGATGAAGGTGATGTCCGCCCCGAGGCTCGCGCCGGAGCCCTCGCCGAGCGACGCCTTTCCAGAGATCCACCCCTTGAGTGCGATGGCGCGGAGGAATTCCCCCGACGTGAGATTGGACGTGTGCGTCTTATCTGCGGGGAGCTTCTCCGGATCGAACCACACGGCGATGTCGTAGCTGACGTCGTAGATCCGCTGTCCCTCGATGTAGCGGCGCAAGTTGAAATTGAAAGCAAAACTTAAAAGCAGTCCATCATATTCCAGTTTCAAGCGCTTATTTCCAGGTGGTTTCAACTTGGGGTTGATAGGTTCAACCTGCACCGCCCTACCTCGATGAGGAGCTCCTCGATGTACCCTACGAGCTTGAGCTGACGGTCTTCGACTTGCGCCTCGCTGTAGCGGCGCAAGTTGAATTTGTAAGCAAAGTTTGAAAGCGCTTCATCATATTATAGTTTCAAGTGCTGAAACCATAGGCGCTTTCAACACGGGTTTTGAAACGGTCAACCTGCACCGCCCTACCTCGCACGGGTAGGTGATGTTAACGGTGCCGGCGACGCCGAAGTTGCCGATGTTCATCTCACCACGCTGTAGCGGCGCAAGTTGAAATTGTAAGCAAAGTCTGAAAGCAGTTTCTCATGTTCTAGTTTCAAGCGCTTAGATCCGGGCGCTTTCAATGTGGGTTTGATAGGATTTACCTGTACCGCCCTACCACGCACGTCGGTGCCGGTGATGACCATCCCGCGCTTGCACGGGTAAGTGAAGTTGAGGGTGCCGCCGAGGGCCAGCAGCGGTTTGTCCGGGGCATCACCCGCCACGGCCAGGTCCAAACTGAGCACGAGCGTGAGGTACTCCAGGGTGAGCTGCTTGCGGTCGAACGTGGTGACATTGGCAAACATACTCGCGCTCATGCTGAACAGGCCGCCGCCCTTGAACACCTTCAAGTCGCTTAGAGCCACGTTCTTGTTGTAGCGGCGCAAGTTGAATTTGATAGCAAAAATTGTAAGCGGTTCATCACATTTTAGTTTCAAGCGCTTAGAGCCAGGCGCTTTCAAGGTGGGTTTCATCGGGTCAACCTGCACCGCCCTACCTCAGCCTCCACCTCAAAGTACATGTCCGAGCTTCCGGGGACGTTCCCTAAGGCGGCGCAGTCGGTTGTGGTAAACGTCTCCCACTTGATGTAGCGGCGCAAGTTGAATTTGAAATCAAAGTTTGAAGGCGGTTCATCATATTTCAGTGTCAAGCGCTTAGTTTCAGGCGCTTTCAGCGGGGGTTTATTAGGGTCAACCTGCACCGCCCTACCTTGATGTGTTTCAATCCAATGCCCGCTTGGTCGCCCTCCAGGGCGATGGGAATAGACTTGGCGCCACGTACGGTTTGTTGGCTGAACAGCACCGCCAACGTCGGCCACATGTCAGCAGCCGTGGTGGCGTAAGAGTGGTCATAAACGCCGCGTGATGCCGAGATGAATCCTCCAACCTTCTTGCCCCAGTCGAGCGCGTCGACAGCCTGCACGTACGCCGCGCCCTCCAGCAAATTCACCTTCAGCGCGATGGTCCTAAAGTTTGATGGCTGGCACGAGGTGAAGATGTAATAGCTCTCGTTCACCTTGGACTCCTTCCTAGCTCGGGGGTCAGGTAATATCTCGCCGCAATTGGCAGGGTAGTATGGGTCGATGGCTTGGCCGCCGGCGGTGGTGGCGGAGAGGAGACGAAGCTGGCGGACGTCCTTGGTGTAAGCGAGCAGGACACCCGGGAAGTTGGAGAAGGCGAAGCTGTTGTCCGTCTGCCCCTGCTTCAACAGCCGCTCGGGCGTGCAGTCGCCGTACTTCCACATCGTGCCGTGCACCCGGAGCAAGTCGCCGCTCATCTTGCCGGCCGGGGTGCCAAAGTTCCAGTCATGCGCTTGGGCGTCCATTGTGTACTTGCTGATGCCGTCTTGCTCCGGGCACTTGCTGGTGGCTGCAATGGCGAGCGTGATGCCTCCCTTGTTGCAGTCTGTGGTATTGCGGCCGCTGGCGTCGGTGCGCGTCACGCAGTCATCCGGATCGTCCTCGAACAGTGCCAGGCGCATGGCGCCACCGAGGGAGGCGTCACAGTACTTTGGCCCCTCGGGGTTGGAGAAGTCAAGATCGACCCTCCCCTCAATGCGCACGTCGAGAGTGTCTGATAGGTACGTCAACTTGACTGCGATGGAGTACAGTTGCCTGGGAATGTCGAAGTAAATGCTGGCGACGATCTTCAGCGAGGAATCGGATGAAACCTTGTTGGCGAGGTTGCTGTCCGTCGCCTCGCCCTCGCCATCGTCCCCTACCATATCCACCTTGATGACGCCAGCGATCATGCCGGAGATGTTATAGTAGGCCTCATCCGGAGGCGGCGACGGCGGCGGCGGCGCCGGCGGCGGGAACGGACTAGGAGGAGGAGAAGGCGTGATGGGAATCATGCTGTAGGGGCGTAAGTTGCAATTGAAAGCAAGGTTTGAAAGCGGTTCATCAGATGATAGTTTCAACAGTCAAATTAAAGCGCTTTATTCAAACGAGGTTCAGCGAGATGGGTTGCACCCCCCCCACCGAGGAGCACGACGCGTACGCTCTCATTTGGCGGATTTCGGACCGCGAAGTGTAGGGGCGCAATTTGAAATTGTAAGCAAAGTTTGAAAGCGCTTCATTATATCTTAATTTCAAACGTTGACACGAGGCGCGGTCAAACTGCTACTCGTAGCACGCCCCACCGAAGGAGCAGGAGGAGGAGCTCCACCCAGCAGTTTCCTCTTCCCGTAGCTGATTCGGCTCGGACATGCCGAAAACCCGAAACCAACCATGCCCATTCCAGTCGGACAAGAAGGAGTTTGATACTGAAGATCTTGCAATCTTCAGGCAGGGCCTTACGCTAATTATATGTTTGTCAGCTTTACTTCAGTTGCTAAACTTCAGCTAAACTTCAGCTTCATTTCAGCCTCACTTCAGCTTGACTTCAGCTTAAATTTAACTTAACATCAGCTCTTAACTTCAGGTCAAACTCAGTGTCGGCGTAACTAGTTACGCTAGTCACGCCTATCACCTAGCAATTGAGGGTATATTCACTTGGGACTCGATGAACGATTTAAACAGTTAAATTAAAAGGTGTAAGGCCCTGCTTTCCGGCATCGCCGCAACTACCGTACGACGTGGTGACTGAACCCAGGGGATAGGTTGCGCAGCATTGAAATTTAATGTACCCCGTGCTGTAGCGGCGCAAGTTGGAATTGAAAGCAAACATTGAAAGCGGTTCATCAAATTTCAGTTTCAAGCGCTAAGTTCCAGGCGCTTTCGGCGTGGATTCGATAAGGTCAACCTGCACCGCCCCACCTGCGTGCGCCCGTATCGTACAAACTTCCAGCTCGTCAGGAACTTGTCAGCTGGGCATTGCACCTTTTGGTAGGGGCGCACACAATTATAATTGGATGCAAAGGCTGAGCGAGAGCGGGGTTCAAACCATTTACTTTAGTTTCAAGCGCCGTCGGCGCTAAAACCAAGCGGTCAACTAGTTCAACGCGGGTTAAACTGGTGTATCACCCCACCCGGTATTGATCTAGGGGATGGATGTTGTTTACATATTTCGCCATCCATCCTGTGATCTGGAAAACTTTAATCGATGTCTTGTGATTGGATTGATCGTCGCACTTCACGACGGCGTTCTCGCGGTCCGTGCCGATGCACTTGGCGTACCCCCTCTGATGCGAGCTGGAGCATCCAGAGGAAGTTGAGCCCCAAGTCTTCATGACATTCCCGCTTTGGCAGGAAAACCTCTTGCGATCCAGGAAAGCGAGCTCCTTCCCTCGGGTCACCTCGCAACGGTCGTACTTTGTGGGAACTCCCAGCTCGGCAACTCCCAACAATTCTCTACCGGTAGATCCCTGGGCGTCAAATAGCGATTGGTCGTCAGAAGATGCCTCGCTGTCAGCAGTGGGCACAACGAGCGCGTGGCGGTGGTGGTTGTCGGCGGGGGGCACATCCAGCTTGGATGGGCGCAGTTGAACCCGAATTGAAAGCAACGTTTGAGGGTTCATCTCATGTTTTAGTTTCAATCGCTGAAACCAAGCGCGGTCATAACCCGGATTCAACTGATGTGGGGCGCAAGTTGAACCCATTGACAGCAAAATTTGAAAGGGTTGCATCATATGTTAGTTTCGATCGCTGAAACCCAGCACGGTCATCCAGGGTTCAACACGGGTTCAACTCGGGTTCAACTCGACACCAGTATGTTGCCGAGATCGTAGTCTAGAGAACATCGCGGGTTCAACAGTGGCTTGCACCGCCCGCCCCGCCATGGAGCCCCTCATCGCTCCACGCATCGCGCCCAACGAAACCTTCCCAGTGTCGTCCCAGTTTATCAGCGTCCCGTCCGCCCGCACCATCCCCTTCTCGATGTGCAATTCGAAGTCAACCGACCGGATCTCAATTTTCCCGCCCTCGCCCGTGTTGAACGAAACCTTATCGAGGTGCGCGACAATGTCGACGCGCCCCCATTCGCTGCAGTCGTACTTGATGCTACCAGTGGCCTCGGAGCAGGGGCGCAAGTTGAACCCATTGAAAGCAAAGCTTGAAAGTGGTCTATCATTTTCGGGTTTCAAGAGCTTAAACACAGTGTCGGCGTTACCGGTAACGCTGATCTCCTCGAAATCGAGGGTCTATCTATTTACTCAAGGATCGCGACCCGGTCGGACTGTCGGCGAGTCGGTCGGTGGGATTTTCGAGACGGGCAGTTCGGATTGGTCGAGCGGGATTCGATACCACATATTCGATCTCAGACCCGACATTGATTTCAACCGTTTCATCACATCGATCTTAGTTTGAAGAGCCCAAAGCAAGCGCCGTCAACCCGGGTTCAACCTGCACCACCCCGCCTTGGAGATGTTAAAGTAGTCGAAGTTGGCCTCGATCTCAATCTGTGCGTTGACCATGTCGCCGTCGTCCGGGCACGGCCACCGCACGCGCACGTACGCCGAGATCTTGAGCTGGTCCAACCCGTCTTTAGCCTGCCAGCTTTTCTCAAATTTCCCGGTCTTAGGATCTACCCCTGGGCCAGGCGGGGGAGCCGGGAGTGTGTAGTCAAGCATGGTCGTGATGGTGAAGTTGACGTTCGAAATTTCGTGGGTTCCCCCGAGAAGCTCGCCATAGAAGTCAACGCTGACCTGCGGCGTCAAGGCATTGAGCAGCTCCGCATCGGGAAACTTGAAGTCCATGCCGAGCAACACGGTCCCCACGATGTGTACGTAGAAATCGAGTTCGTCAAAGGCCGCGTCTTCCGTCTTCCCCTCGGGGATCAGGGCGTCCACGCTCAAAGTCAAGTCCTGAATGGCAACCACGAATTGCTCGATCTGCACGTAGATCGTCTCGAATGAGGCCCGCAGCTGATACTTGCCGAGTGCGACGGCGGCGTCTCCGCAACGCACGACGCCGAAGAAGTCGCCGTGAGCGACCGGAACCGTGTAGTTTTTCGCCTCCAAGGCCGGCACGGGGATTATAAAGTCAATGACGCCTTCGATGAAATTGCCGGTCTCGGTGCACTCGCCGGACTCCAAGCCCACGCTCATGGTGAGGTTGACGGTCGAAGAGGTGTAATACACGGAGGTCACGAGGGACCAGTAGCCGGTGCCGGTGTTGAAATGGTACCTGATGGACGTTCCGAGCGCAGACTCCTCCATTCCGAACACCACCTTCCCTAACACCGTGCCCACCAAGACCCACGAGTCGTTTTCTTCGTCCTGGAAACCACTTACGCTGATCTCCACGCCGTCGATGACGATGCCGGCGACGATGTCGAGGTCCACGCTGGCGTACACCGACGCTTCGAACTTCGGCTCGGTCGGGGACCTGGAGCCGCAGTAAAAGGTTATGGTGCCTTCGAGGCCGAAGCTCATGTCCATCTCCTGGCCAATGAACACCTTGAGGTTGACGCCGCCGATGATGGTTTTCGAGCACGGGTAATCGCCCTTGACCTGCGCCACGAGGGAGAAGCCCGATTGGTCGGTGCTGTTCTCATCACCGGTGCTGGTCATGGCGTTGAGCGTGAGGATTGCGTTGAATTCGATGGGGTCGACGGTCACTGGCGGGAGCGTGAAGTCATCGTTCGGGTACTGATCAAGCTTCACTTTCGCCCACATAGTCGCAGAGGCGCCCACGTCGAAAGGGAGGTCCCCGTTCGCTTCATGGCTGGCCATCAGCGTGATATTACCCTCGATGATTGCCTGCCAACCCCGGTTGCGCCACTTGTTGTCGGTGTAATAATTCATGACCACCTTGCCGTTGTTGAGGATGAACTCGTCCTTCACGATCTCATAACCCGTGACGTCGGCGATGATGTTATAATCTAACTTGTAGTCCTCACTCTCATCACTTTCGTACACGGGACAGCCCACAAGCACCGTCGCGTCCGCAAATAGCGGGTTCTTGAGAGCGGTGATTTTCATACCGCCGAAGAACTGAGTGCGGCGTTCGCTCTCGCTCGACCGGCACACGGCGCCGAGAACAAACGACCCACTGGCCCACATCTCAACCTTGGGAACCTTCAGCTCAATCTCGACGTGGATCTTGGCGTTTTCCGAGGGGAGACCCCAACGGCTGGAGAAGATCATCTCACTCTTGAAGTAGTAGAAGTAGTCTGCGCCACTACCCATGGTAATGGGCGCGTTCAACACAAACGCAACGCCCATGTCCCAGTACCAGCCGTTGTTGCCTTGAATGGCCGAGATGGTCACCTCCACGGTGTCGAACGCGATGGTCTGCAAGGTGGCGTAGATCTTCGCGATTGCGGCGCTGTCGAACAACGCCTTGAGCTTGAGCACGGACTTGGCCACGACGCGGGGCTTGTCGATGAGGTCGGCGTCGGAGCCGCACACCACCACCATCTGGACGTTGGCCTCCACGATGCGCACCATGCCCTGATCGATTGAGACGTACCCCGTCGCCGGCGCCTTGGTGCTGCTAGGGCACGGCAGCGCCACACCCTCAGACAAGGTGACGAACATCTTCATGTCGGGCTTCTCCGTGGGCCCAGTCTCGATCATGAAGCTGCCGGAAGCCAAGACTTCCTCCTCGAAATCGGACTGGAGGAAGCCGCCAACTACCGAGCCGATGCGGGTCTTGAACGACAGGTCGAGCTCGCCGTAGTGGAACGCCAGTCCCGTCACAGAGCGCCCGAGGTCAACCTTGCCAATGAAGGTGGTGGCGATGTCCACGGTACCGCCGTTGGAGGTTCCAACGGTGACGTCGGCAACGACGACGACGTCCTTCAGGTAGAGGTCGTCGCTGACCTCGTACGACATGATGCTGCCGCTCGCCTGGGCGGACACCATGGCAATGTCATTCACCCCCTTGCTCTCATCGGTGTCGGCGGCGGAGGCGGTACACGCGATGGCGGCACTGACGGGGAAAGTGATGGCAACGGTGGGCATTGCCGCGGCGGTGCCGTCGGAGCGCCCCGCGAAGAGCACGCCGCGGCCGAGCGTGATGGTGCCCGTTGCGACCACAGACGCCGTCTTGTCCTTGCACGCGTCAGCGGCGTGAAACCCGGCGATGTCCACGTCTAGGTCAGCGTGCTCGAAGCGCACAGTCTTCACCTGGCCCGCAGTCTGCTCCAACTTCACGCCGTGGACAGTGCTGCTAGCGCTGGCGCTCCACTTGGGACCACCGGACTTGGGATCACCCTTGACAAGCGACGCGAAGCCCGTCACCATTGCGGACCAAGAGGTGGCGGCCACAGCCTCGACATCCCCGAGCGAAGCGTTGCCGGTGACCGCCGGTGCCGGGTAGTTGAAAATCATGGAGGATCGCGTGAGCCACTCCCCGTCGGGGGCTGTTTCGAAGTCGATCGATTTGGCCATGAACGATGTTGCCTTGATGGTGGCGGCCTTGATGTCGATCTCGATCGAATCGGACTCCACGGAGGCGACGCCGCTGACCTTAACCGTGCCGGCGGCGACGAAGGTTTGCGTCGTGGCGCGGAACGATGGGAACACGCGCTTGGTAGTATCCCAAGGGAACTTATAATCGTTCATGTTGTTGGCGGCGGCGACGCTCGCTCCCGTGTACAAGACGTCTGGGATGGTCCCCTTCACACTGTAGCCGGCTCCCTCAGCGGTGAAGTGCACCTCAGCGTGAACACTGGCTGTGTATTGGTTACCCTTGCTCGCCTCAACCTGGATGCTGGAGATACCCTTCTCGTCGTTGATGGTGAGCGATATGATGCTCTCAGTGACCCACTCGGGGAGCATCTTGGTGGGTACGGCGCCGACCGTCCGGACTCCCTTGGCGGCAATCGTCACAGTGGTGTGCGCGGGAATGAAGTCCGACGGCTCAGCGGTGAGCTTCTGCGGCGGCACGCAATCGTCCCAGAAACCCGTGCTACTCTCGGCATCGGCGTAGCCGCAATCGATCGAGGCGCACCACTTGACCGGCCACGCTACGCCGAAGGTGCACCCCTCGGTGTATTTGGCCTTGCCGAAGGAGAACTCCATCATGCACGTGCAACCCGACGTGGTCGTCTCAACGGTGTACTCCTCGGGGTCGGCCGCCCGATCCGCAAGCTTCAGCACCGGTCCCATGAACTTGATGTTCGCAGTAAGGTCGCCCAAGAAAAGATCCTTGTCGAAGGTGAGGGCGTTCGTGGTAGTGGGTGAGTATTTGCCCCCGGTGTATGGGAGAACCGGGGTGTTCTTTTTCGCCATGAGCAACGGTTGGCAGACGAAGCGGAATTGGTGCCAGCTGGAGGACTTGGTGGCATCCGCGCACTGGTACACTTTGAAGCCCCTGATGGCGTGGGTGTTCTCCTTGCACTTCATCATGTCGTCTCCCATAGAGTTGTACCCCTTGATGTTGGAGGACAGCTTATAGCTGGGCCTTGGGTTGAAGCACTCGGAGTACTCTTGGTATTGGGCGGGTTTGTACGCCACGATGATGTCGATGCACATCCCCTTGAGATAATAGTTACCATGCGAATTGGTCACCTTGACGTCCTGGAGCACATTGCCCTCCGGGCACGCAAACGTCGCGTCAAGCTTGAGCAGCGCAGTGAAGTCACTCTTGCTGTAGGCGGCGTTGGTGTCCAGTTTGCTGTAGATGGAAGACGTGCCGTAAGACGGGAAGTCGTAGGTGCACCCGCTCTGCATGGTCACTTTGTTGCTGTCGTGCCTGGAGCCGAGGCTGATCATGAGCCCGGCGTTGCCGTCGCCGTCGGTTTTGCACCCGAACGCGCCAAAGTTGACCATGTCCTTAAAATTCGAGAGGTAGCTGTCGGAGAACTTGACGGACGGTTGCGACTTGGCGGGAGTGGGCTTGGGGATGAGCAGCTCGTGGATTTTGTCGTTGGATGGTGCGCGCAACGCCACGTCGAGCTGAGCCTCCAAGTGGTCAGCCGTGACCTTCCCGATCATTGACAGCTCATAGAGACCCTCCGAGGCCTCCAAGCATACGAGCCGGGGGATGCCTTGGGACAAGAAACTGATTTTCTTCTCGAAACCCTTGACGGCGCAATCGATCCTTCCCGACCACCCGTCAATCTTCTCGCGCTCGGTGCCCTGCACGCACACGTCGAATAGGATGTACTCGGTGATGCCAACGGGGTCGCACTCCTCCAGGAGGACGACGTCGGGCGTGTAGCCCAGGGTCCCGATGCCCTTGAAGCCCGTGGGGACGCTCACCGCCTTGCCCGTGCGGGGCGAGACGGTGTGGCCATCAGCCTTGACAGCGACGCGGCTGACGCTGCGCTGCAGCTTGGTGTTTTCGTACCCGCGCACCTCGACGCCGAACTTGGCGTACGAGCGGATGATGGGCCCGGCGCAGCGGCTCTCTTCCTCGGTGTAGCGGCGCAAGTTGAAATTGAAAGCAACATTTGAAAGCAGTTGATCATATTTTACTTTCAGCGCTCAGATCCTGGCGCTTTCAACGTGGGTTTCATTGGGTCAACCTGCACCGCCCTACCTCGGGGTCCGACTGGCACGACGTCTTAGACGCGGTGAGAGCCACCGCGCACGTCGACTTGAGCTCGTCGGCACCCTTGGAGGAGGTGGTGCGACGCAGAGCGCCGGGGCTCTGTGCCCAGCTGCCGCACGTGCCCAACGCGGCGTTGATGGAGGCAGCGCACGACTGGCTGCAGCTGGTGGGGGCGCGGCACTTCGCGAACTGTCCGGCGACAACATCGTCAAGCGACAGCGGCGCCTGGGCCTCGGCCTCAGCCTTCGCCTCAGCCGTCGCCTTGGCATGCGCGGCGAGCAACTGCATGTCGGCGTGGGATCCGGTGCCGTCCATGACAGTCCTGGCAATAGAATGCAGCTGCTCCTTCTCCATGTGCTCGCCAAGTCCCGCCTCGTTGTAGCGGCGCAAGTTGAAATGGAAAGCAAAATTTAAGAAAATTTGAAAGCAGTGTAAGATATTTCAGTCAAGCGCTTTGTTCCAACGTGGGTTTCTTAGGGTCAACCTGCACCGCCCTACCTCGTCGTGAATGTCGCCCAGCTCGGCCAACACGGCGCCACGCTGCACACCGTTCAGGCGCTTGGCGGAGTACGCCTCCGCCTTCGTGTACGGGCTCTTCATGTCCATGCGTGCGCGGAGCTCCTCGTTGTAGCGGCGCAAGTTGAATTTGAAAGCAAACTTGAAAGCGGTTAACCATATATCTTAGTTTCAAGCGCTTAGGTCCAGGCGCATTCAGCGTGGGTTTCATAGGGTCAACCTGCACCGCCCTACCTTGTGGGCATACATGTTAGGCCCGCCCAGGGCGCCGTGCTGTGCGTAACTGTGGTGGATGCCGCACACCTCGCAGTCGTGGTCCTCATTGGATTGGTCCATTTTAAGGGTGTAACTCGTCTTGCCACCGGCGCAGAACTCGCCGTTGGACGCCATGGAGGAGCCGCACTTGGAGTGCATCTCGGTGATGGCGGAGCGGCAGGTGAAGCGAGCTTTGGCCGTCTGTTTGCCCTCGCGCAACCACTCCTGGCAACTGTGGATGGCAAGAGCCGCGTGGCCGCGGCATGAGCCCGTGCAGCTGTCCAAGGCGGTGGAGAAGGGGAGGTGCTCGCTGTCGGCACCCGCGTACTGGTAGTGAAGAGACTCGTGGTAAGAGTGAAGCGGCTCTTCGGAGGATCCCAACCCGGCAACGGAGACAAGGGCGGCTCCCATGGGGAAGTTCGCGCCGCCGAGGGACGCGGACGAGGGGGAGACGGAGGGCTTCTCCTGTTGTGAGCCTTCTGAGAGAAGCTTGCTGCGAACGCCTTCGTCCACGCGCGCCCACGTCGCGGGGCAGAAGTGGAGGCACTCGTCACCGGAGTGACCCGGGGCGCACGCGGCCTTGGCGACAACCTGTTCGACCTCGGCGCCGCGGTACGGCATCCCGAAGGCGTTGCGCTGATCGCAAGACGCCGCGGCGGCAGCCGGGCGGTTCCACACGGGACCCTCGCCCTCTCCGATGTTCTTCTCGATGTGGCGCGCGATCGCATTAGCGTCGAAGGGAGCGGCAACGGCGGCGCCCTCCTCGGAGGAAGGGGCAGGGAGGACGATGGTGAGGGCGGCGATAGACAACACGCGGCCGTCGGCGGTGACGTGGGGCACAACGCGTTCGATCTTGGCAACTGAGCCAGCGGGGGCGTGCGCAGCGACGACGCACTCGAGCCGCCCGGCGATGTTCGCGTCCTTTTCGCCGCGGCAGGCGCCATGCGCCGCGCACTCGTGGCTGTGCATACGCGCGGCGATGGCGCACCCGCTACAGAACTTGTGCGCGGGGACGCGCAACACCAGCGTCACGTGCACCTCCGTCTTGGCAGCGGCGTACGTCTGCATAGCACCGGGGGCGAACTTGTTGCCTGAAATGGCGTAATGCTTCAACGAGCCCAACGATGATATCATGCGGGGAAGGGAGTCGCCGAAGTGGCGGTCATCTCCTCCGAGTTTGTTGTCCTCAATGTCGAGATGTTGGACTGCGGTCATTCTGCCGATGAACGAGTAACCTCCGTCGAATTTGTTGCCGGACACCTGCAGGGTCGTCATCTCCGGCGCGGCGTGCTCAAGCGCGGCGCCGAGGTCGCCGCTGAACCTGTTGTCGCTGGCCATAACGTTGGTGACGTGCGCGCCTAGCTTGCCGATCTCGCCGCTGAAGCTGTTGCGGGAGATGAACAGGTTGCCGGTGGACTCGCTGCCCTCGGAAATCATGCAGGAAGGCACGGAACCCATCAGGGAGTTACCGCGAAGATCAAGGTGTCCGTCGGATGCGAGCCCGCATAGCCCTTCATGCAGAACGCCTCGGGCCCCCGACTCGGCCCAGTTTAGGACGTGCTTGCCGCCCATGTACTTCGCAGAGTGCTCGGCAGCCTTGGCTACGAGCGTGCCCGGCACGGCGCCGAGGGCGTCCATGCACGCCGCGTTCTCGGTGGAGTCAACCACGGCGCAGTGGGTATGGGCGTCGCGCACGGCGTGGTCGCAGCGATCCTCCTCCACGGGGTGGTCGTGCTGGTAAGGGTGGATGCGGTGGCCCGCACGCGGCACAAGGAAGCCGCAGGTGTTGCCGATGTTGTGCATGGTGCCGACGCAGCGGGCGGTGCACGTGGGGAAGGCAGCCGCCAGACGCTCCTGCGACGAGCACGTCGCGATGTGCGGATGATCCGTAACCTCCGTGGCCCGGCCGCTGCACGCGTGGGAGCGGAGGGCGGAGAGCGCGTAGGCGCAGTCGGTGGAACCGGGCTTGGTGGCACACGCCACGGCGGCGGCGGCGGAGGACGCGTCGCACACGTCGTGGTGAGCCTCCTCGGTGTGGCGGCGATGGGTGGTGAATGCGTCGGAGGCGGCGGACTTGGGGTCGCAGGCTGCGAACCACTCGTCGTCGTTTTGCACGGGGGCGGCGCCGAGGATGGCGGCGATGTGAGCAGACACTTCAGTCGGGGCGGCGCGCAAAGCGGCGCCAAGCGCTGAAGCAGACGGTGAAGTCGTGTTTGAGGAGGACGCAGCTGATGAGGCGTGGTGCGAGGCGCGCGCCGCGGCGACGAGCGCGACGAGAGACGCGTGTCGCTCGTGCTCGTGCCGGATGTGCTCGCCCAGGTCCCCGCCCTCCGAGTGGTCAGAGTCATCCCGGCCCATCAGTGAGTGCGCCTGCGCCAGCGCCAGGCCCCGGGCGGCCGGGGCCACACCGGCGCGCTTCGCCGCATCGTATGCGCCTGCGTAAACACGCCCGTGCACCGTACTTTGATCGGTGTGAAACGCGGGGTGCGGGGAAAAGCCGAGGGCAGAGGGCGCGCCGAGGGCGGAGGACGCCGCGGCGCTCGCCTTGTCTTTCTCGCCGTCTGACTCGCCGTTGACCCAGGACTTGACCCAGTCCACGAAGGAATCCACGATGTAGGAGAAGTCGAGGGAGAACGACAGCCCAAAGTCAATTTTAGTTGAGAACAGCGTCATGCTGATTTTGCACGCGAAGCCCGCGGACGTGGGAGAGAACTTGGCGGCGAGGGTGATCTCCCAGATCCGCATCAGCACCAGCTTGTCGATCCACCGCATGAACTTGATCTTGATGACGCGATTCTTCCTGTTGAGCACCCTCCCCATATTGCCAAAGGATCCGATGGCCTTAATGGCGGCTAGGATGGCATTCTGGGCGATCGTGAGCGCTGCCTTGACGATGAACACGAGGGCCTCGGCAATCTTGAGGATTATCTTCGGGATGAGTAACAGCAGCATGAGCACCAGCACCAGCACCCCGGTGTAGCGGCGCAAGTTGAAATCGAAAGCAACATTTGAAAGCAGTTTATCATATCATAGTTTCAAGCGATTAGGCCTAGAAGGTTTCAACACGAGTTTCATGGTTTCAACTGGCCGCACCGCCTTACCTCGGTGATCACCACCTGGATGGCGCGAGAGATGCGTTTCCAGAACCCGCAGCATTCGTCGTTGAGGTAACTGATTTTATTTTTGGCGTTGGAGATGAGTTGGTCGCAGTTGTCGGGCATGTTACCGCTGGCGATGTCTCTGAACACGCACGAGTGTCGGCCGTCGATCGTGTAGCATCCGCCGTGCCCGTTGCCCTCAACCTTTTTATCGCAAAACTCCTCGCCGCGCTGGACGAGCGGCTGGAGCACGTTTGCGATCAAATGTTCCATCTGCACGTAATTATTCTCCTCGGAGCGCTTCTTGTCCGCGCGCTCCGTCACCATTCTTTGTACCGCATTGAGGGAGCGCTGCGCCCACCTAACAGCCTTGTCCGCCGCGTTCACGACGACGAGGGCAACCTCGAGAATGATCTGCGCGACCTCGATGATCACGAGCAAGATCATGAGAACGACCTTCAGGATGATCTTGATGCCGAACTCGACCACCATGATGATAAGGTTCAGAAAGTTGGGCTGGATGCTCACGCCAATCATGAATTCGACCTCCAACAACGCGCTGAAATCGCCGCTGCCGAGCGCTTCCAGGTCCAGAGGTACGACGCTCATGTACCCGGAGATGATTCCGATGAGCACCGGTCCCGCGCGCCACGTGAAGACAAACGCCATGTTGATGCCTCCGCCCTGCTCGGCGCTCCCCGGCATGATGCTGATGTCGATGGAGATGGAACAGCCCAAGAACGTGAACACGCCCTGGAAGATGAAGTACGACTCGAGCAAGTTCGCGCTGAGCTTCAAGGACAGGAACGCGCCGTCGAAGTCCAGGTTTGGCAGCTTCATCTTGCCCTTCTCGGTCGTCTCGACACTGGAGCCCACGTCGTTGCCCGGGATGTCGGGCTTGGCCTCCTCGGGGTAGATGCAGTTCTCGAGGTTGGCGCCGTTGAGCACGGTCCACATGCGCGCGTTGCAGTGGCTGAACTGCTTGAACATGATGCCGTCGGGTCGCTGCATCGGCTCAGCGTCCGTATTCGCAGCCTCGTCACCCTCTCCGTCGTACGCGGCGAAGAGGGAGATTGAGTACAGCCCCGGTGTGGACAGGAAGAACGCCTCGGCCTTCTGCATCTGTCCCGCGGTGGCGCCCTGGGACTCCGCCGCCGTCATGGGCTCGAGGTCGACCACCTCCACCACCTGCTCCCCCCCGGACTCCATGCGCGCGACGACGAGAGCACCCGTGAAGCCGCGCGACACGGCGCGGATGGCCCAGGCGCCGTCGAAGCTGATGCCGACGGTCAGCGTCGCCTTGAGGTACTTGTTGCCCGCGCGCTCTTGCTTCTCATCCACGTTGCCGTAGGTGCTGCACGTTTGGAGCGCCTGGCTGAGGTCGCCCGCCACAAACGAATCGTCTACCTTGCGCTTGCACGTGGACGCGCCAGGGATGGACCGCAGAGCCGCCTCGGGCCAGTTGAGTTTGCCGCCGTAAACAGCCTTGGCGTCGACGTTGCTGGCGCCGGACTGCACGACGATCGAGTCAAACAGCGGGCCGCCCACCGCCGGCGCGTTTTCGAACTCGCCCCCGACGACGCTGGTCGATTCCTCTTCGACGAGCTCCATGTAGGCTGAGGTCTCGGTGCTCTTGTCGTACTCCACGGCGGGGGCGCCGGCGTAGTTGGGGCGGGTGGTGCTGCAGCAGGTGCTGACGATCTTGGACCAGCCCGCGGGGCAGTCCTCATCGGTGACACGGAAGCCCGTAATGACCTCCTCGAACGTGGGGTTGCACTCGACCTTCTGAGGGAGGAGCACCTTGCTCAGGAGGCTGGCGTCGTCCTTCATGCACGCAGTCTGGCGATCGGAGCAGGTGTGCAAGTGCGGGGCGTCGCAGCACTCCCACGACAACGTGGTGCCGCCGGGGTTCTCCCGCCGCACGTACCACGGGCGGGAATCCTGCTTGAAGGACCAGTACTGCATAGCCTTCCTCTCAGCGCACTGCATGGGGTAGTCCTTGAGGACACCAAGAGTCTCGCCCTTGATGATGAAAGGCTCGGAGGTGCTGACGTCGCACGTGCTGTTCTTGATGTCGTACAAAGCCTCCACCGACGCGCACATAGTCTTCATCACCACCCCGCTGTTGCTGCTGGTGCTGGTGTTGCTGGTGCTGTAGTTCGGGTTGATATCGCACGGCTCCCACCAGAAACCGGCGAGAACCTCGTTGTTGCTGGCGTCGCACTTCGCCTTGTGTTCAAACAGGTACTTGGTATCGAACTTCTCCGAGGCCTCCAAGCACGCCGTGTTGCGGGTTTTGTATGCGGTGAGCGTGGGCGGCGGCGGAGGCGGGTTGGGCGGCGGGTACGGTGGCGTGTACTCGCTGTAATCGGCGTAGTCCGTTGCATCGTTTGACTCGCCCGGGGGAGCCGGGGGTCGGCCGGGCATGGGCGGGAGCTTGAAGGGGGGCGGCGGCGGCGGGGCCTCGCTGGGAAGAGCGCCGTCCGTGCAGTACCCGAAATCGCAGGGCTTGGCGCCGTTCAGCAGCAGCAGCGAGTTGTATCGGTCGTAGTTGTTCCCGTCGTATTGTTGGTTAGAACGGTCGTTGATGTAGATGCAGAATCGGCCCGCCCTCCCGTTGGCGCAGCACCGGTCGGTGTTTTTCTCCCAGTTTTTGTCCGCGCAGAATTTCAGAATGAAGCGAATCTTGAACGTGTAATACGGGATCAGCCCGGCCATCGCGCGCTCGTTCTCATCACCCCCCTCCTCGCGCTTGTCATAGATCCCGCATGTCATCCAGCTGAGCACGAGTTTTCCGTTGGTGCCCTGGGAGCTCACGATGGGGCCCCAGTTGCTGAGCGCCCCGTTAGACAAGCTGTGAAGGACGTTGCTGGACGAACTGTAGTCTCGGATCTTGGAGCTGGAACCGCCCGTGTCGCCCCAACTGCAGCGAATCTGGGGGTCTCCGACGGGCGGCTCGGGGTCGTTGCCCGCGAGGCGGCGGCGCGCCCCTGATGCGTCTTGCTTCTCTTGCGCTTTGGAGAAATCAACCTCACTGAATTTGATGTAGAAGGTCTTGCCCTGGTACTTGACCTCGTTCTGGATGTCGTTCCAGGTGATGCGGGGGAGCTGGTAACGGTAGTGACCGTTGCAGTTGAAGATTTTACCCTGCTTCCTCATCATGCACCGATCCACGTCCACCGCCGTGCCGTCCAGATTGTTCTCGAAGAGATTAGACCAGCAAAAGTCGACGATGCTTTCACCGCCGGGCAGTTTGTACACGTAATCGAGGTACTTGACGGCGTAGGCGGGGAACTTGAAGCCGCACGAGGGGCCCACGGGGCGCCTATGCTGGAGGTGCTTGTCGCGCTCGTCCATGAACATAATCTTCTTTCCGGCGTCTCCGTCCACATGGACGTACCCCCCCACGCGGTCTGCGTACACCTCCTTGTCTACCGCGGACCACTTCGCAGCGTTCCAGCTCACCTTGTCAAAGTCGGTGTTGTAGTTGCACTGCAGGTCAGAGATGAAGCGCTGGGTGGTGAAGGTGTGGTGCGCGTCAGACAACATGTGGACGACCTTGGTGTTGGAGGACCAGCGCAAGTCACGATACGGGATTTTGCACTCGCCCGGCGTGTCCACCGGCGGCGGCGACGGGAACGCCGGAGGCGGAGACGGGAACTTCTTCCGCTCAACCACCTTGCGTTGCTTGCCGTTGAGACCAATCGCCCACTGCAGCACGTCTTCCATCTTGACCCACGCCTTGCCCTCGTCGATCGTCGACGCGTCGGGGTTGAAGCGCGGCACCTGGTTCCATATGTTCGTGTACGTCTGCTTCAGTTCATCGGGAAGGAACTGCTGGTCAGCGACGCTGTCGCTCGCCTGGGGGTTGAGCCGGTCATACACGGACCCGGCGGGCCCGGGCTCGTCGATCATCTGCGCCGTGCTCAGGGTGTTGTCCATCCCCAGCAGGCCGCTGTTGTTCATCCCCAGTAGGCCGCGGCGGCGCGCGGCGCTGCGGCGGCGGGCTCCCACGATTTTCTCACCGCCGCGAGACGGCGACAGAGTCAGCTCCAGGGGCGTGTCGGTGTTGACGATGACGACGGCGGGCATAGTGGTGCTCCAAGCGTTGAGCACTGTGTCGTCGTACCCGTCCGGCTCCATGAATTCCACTACCTTGGTGTAGCGGCGCAAGTTGAATTTGAAAGCAAAACTTGAAAGCAGTTCATCATGTTATCATGTTATAGTTTCAAGCGTTTAGTTCCAGGCGGTTTCAGCGTGGGTCTGGTAGGGTCAACCTGCACTGCCCTACCTTGGCCGGCGCCGTGGGGTTCGAGGTCTGCAGCACGTCCAGCTTCACGCCGTTGGCCTGCGAGGTGAGGTATCTCAAGCGCACGCTGTGCGGGCCGGGCTTACAGCCCGGAATGGCCTTGGTGAAGATCAGCTCCTTGCCACTCTCGGCGCCAGTCCCCGGGAAGTACGCGAAGCCTTCACCGTTGTATCCCTCGGTGTAGCGGCGCAAGTTGAAATTGAAAGAAACGTTTGAAAGCAGTTCATCATATTTCAGTTTCAAGCGCTTAGTTCTAGGCGCTTTCAACGTGGGTCTGACAGGGTCAACCTGCACCGCCCTACCTCGGCGCACGGCACGTCCTCCGACAGCATCTTGATCTGCTTGTCCGGGATGTAGCGGCGCAAGTTGGATTTGAAAGCGGGTGTTGAAAGCAGTAAATCATATTATATTCTCAAGCGCTGAAACCATGAGCGCTTTCAACACGGGTTTTGAAACTGGCAAGCTGCACCGCCCTGCCGGGATGCCCTCGCCGTAGTACGCAACCTGGTCCATCGTGCCCTGGAACGGTTGCGTGATCACGTCGGTGTACACGCAGTACAGTCCACCGATGACGAAGCTGCTGAAGGCATTACGGTACTCCCACCGGGGGCGGAACTTGAACTCCCGGCTGACGTCGCCCTCAAACGATGCGGCCTTGGCCTTGTTGTCCTCGGCAATCTTCGTCAGGTCGCCGATGCCGAGCTCGGCGGCGTTGGGGTCGTCTGCAGTGCCGTCCATAACGTCCAGCGGGTTGACCTTCTTGACCGACAGGCCGTCCGAGCGGTGCGTGTCCACCTTCTCGCACGACTGCTTGTACAGCTTCTTGGTCACGAATGACCCGTCGACGTAGAACATGACCTTGAAGTTGTCGGCGTCCACGGTGACAGCGACGTGGTGCCAGTGCCCGTTGTGTAGCGGCGCAAGTTCAATTTGAATGCAAAGTTTGGAAGCGGTTCGTCATTTTAGTTTCAAGCGCTTATATCCAGGCGCTTTCAAGGTGGGTTTCATAGGGTCAACCTGCACCGCCCTACCGTTGAGCAGCCCCGGCATCACAGGGGACGTCAGCGTGCAGCGCAGCTCAGTGTACAAGGTGTACTCCTCGAGGGTGGAGTGTTCAACCTTGCTGGTTGTCGAGGTGTACACTTGGCGGAAGCGCAGGCTGCCGAAAGGCATCAACGCGACGTCCATGAAGTTACGCGCCACTGCCTTCTTGCCCGACGCAATGACACCCTTGGGGATCCACGAGAAGAGCGTCTCGCCATCCTCGTGCACCTCGCGCCCAGATGTAGCGGCGCAAGTTGAAATTGAAAGCAAAGTTTGAAAGCAGTTTCTCACGTTATAGTTTCAAGCGCTTAGATCCAAGCGCTTTCAATGTGGGTTTCATAGGGTCAACCTGCACCGCCCTACCCAGGGTGCGAGATCCACGCGCTGACAGTGCCGGAGTCCGAGAGGTCCTCGGGGAGGTCCTGTGCCACGAGGTAGCCGTCAACCTTGACGTAGCGGCGCAAGTTGAAATTGAAAGCAAAGTTTGAAAGCAGTTTTATCATATTTTAGTGTCAAGCGCTTAGTTCCAGGCGCTTTCAACGGGGGTTTGATAGGGTCAATCTGCTCCGCCCTACCTTGAAGCTGATCACGCCGCTGTTGTTGACCATCGTATCCTTGCTGAACTCCAGGTAGAAGTTGCCCGAGTGTCCGGGGGATTTGAACTGAGCACCCGTGGCGTCCTCCTTGATTTTCTTGGAGGCGGCGACGTTCTTGACTGACTTGTAGCTGTTGGCGACGTCCATGGGGTACGTGTAGAGAGTGCCGTCCGTGCCCTTGCCGCCGCCGTACGTCCCGGAGGTGCAAGCCTTGGTGTAGCGGCGCAAGTTGAATTTGAAAGCAACAGTTGAAACCACTTTATCAAATTGAAGTTTCAAGCGCTGAAACCATAGGCGCTTTCAACACGTGTATTTGAAACTGTCAACCTTCACCGCCCTACCTTGGCGTGCTCTGGCTTGGAGCGGTCCAACACCACCTTCTCCCGCTCCGCGTCCTTGTCCACGTCCTTGTTGTAGCGGCGCAAGTTGATTTTGAAAGCAGAAGTTGAAAGCAGTTTATCACACTTTAGTTTCAAGCGCTTAGTTCCAGGCGGTTTCAACTTGGGTTTCATCGGGTCAACCTGCACCGCCCCACCTTGTCGCACGGGCCCTCCTCGAAGCGCAGGAACGACACCAGCTTGGCTCTGGACACGGCGAGGAGGCCCGTGGCCGAGGTCATCGAGCACTCGCCATTGCCGGCGATGGCAACCTGGTACTCGGAGGAGGTGGGGGTGGCCTTCTCGCTGGCGAGGAACGCACCTTGGTTTTCCTTGTTGTAGCGGCGCAAGTTGAATTTGAAAGCAAATTTGAAGCAAATTTGAAAGCAGTTCATCATATTATAGTTTCAAGCGCTCAGTTCCAGGCGCTTTCAACGTGGGTTTGAATGGGTCAACCTGCACCGCCCTACCTTGATGATGTCGAGGATGGGGTATTCGCCGCTGCACGTCTCGCCCGCTCCCGGCGCCTCCTCCACGGGCCAGCACTGCTGCTGGTGGTTGCCCTGGCCAGGGAACAGGTCGGGGGAGGCGCAGAACGGCTTCACGTCTACTTTCATCTCTAGTAGATCCGCGGCGGACGACTTCTTGCACTCGAACCACGGCATGCGGCCCTCGCTGACGGCGTACCACGATGTAGCGGCGCAAGTTGAAATTGAAAGCAAAATTGAAGCAAGATTGAAAGCACTTCATCATATTTTACTTTCAAGCGCTTAGTTCCGGGCGGTTTGAACTTGGGTTTGATAGGGTAAACCTGCACCGCCCTACCACGGCATGTCCTTGCGGGGGATGCGCGTGCACGGGTCATCCGCCTCCTCGCAGTCGACGATGTGCACGCACCCTTGCTGAAGCGGCGCAAGTTGAATTTCAAAGCAAAGTTTGAAAGCGGCTCATCATATTCTAGCTTCAAAAGGTGATACCAAGGCGCTTTCAACACGGGTTTTGATACTGTCAACCTGCACCGCCCTACCTTGCGGGGGAATGTAGGCCAGGGTGATGGTGGCGCCGTCCGCTTCCTTGTTGTAGCGGCGCAAGTTGAAATTGAAAGGAAAAGATGAAAGCAGTTTATCATATTTCAGTTTCAAGCGCTTAGTTCCAAGCGCTTTCAACGTGGGTTTGACAGGGGCAACCTGCACCGCCTTACCTTGTCGGTGACCCCGTATAAAAGGATGAAGTACTTGGCGTTGCCTCGGATGTGCACGCTGAACTCGCAGTCCGGGTTCTGGTCCGTGCCGCACAGCTTGAGGTTGCAGTTGTGGCAGAACTCGTTCTCCATGCTGCAGGGGCGCAAGTTGAATTTGAAAGCAGAAGTTGAAAGTAGAATACCACACTTTAGTTTCAAGCGCTTAGTTCCAGGCGGTTTTAAGTTGGGTTTCATAGGGTCAACCTGCACCGCCCTACCATGCCGCCGTCCATGATGCTCAGCACGCCGCCCATGGCAGCGAACTTCATGTCGCCGAGCACCTTGATGTAGCGGCGCAAGTTGAATTTGAAAGCACACGTTGAAAGCAGTTCATGATATTCTGGTTTCAAGGGCTGAAACCATAGGCGCTTTCAACACGGGTTTTGACACTGTCAGCCTGATCCGCCCTACCTTGAAGGTCCAGAACGAGCGCCCCGCGCCGCCCTGGCCTGCGGGGATGGAGACCGTGGTGAGCAGCCGCCGCACCATCGCCGACCCAATACCCATCCTGGACGTCCAGTCCAACTTGTCGAATTTGGGCACCTCGCCCGCCGCCGCGCCGAGCTCAGACTGTTGGAAAGCCACGCGCATCTTGAAGGGGGAGGTGAGGGACACGCCGATGTTGTGCATGCCCCAGATGCGCTCCTCGTTGTAGCGGCGCAAATTGAATTTGAAAGCAAAGTCTGAAAGCGGTACATCATATTTTAGTTTCAAGCGCTTAGTTCCAGGCGCTTCCAACGTGGGTTCCATCGGTCCAACCTGCACCGCCCTACCTCGTAGTGGACGATTCCGAACTTGCTTGCACCGGGCATCTCGTCCGCCTTGATGTAGCGGCACAAGTTGAATTTGACAGCAAAGTTTGAAAGCGGTTCATCATATTGTAGCTTCAAGCGCTGATGGCAGACACCATAGGCGGTTTCAACACGGGTTTTGATGATACTGTCAACCTGCACCGCCCTACCTTGAAGGGCATCTGGCGGCGCTTGCACTTCACGATGGCAGTGAGCTGCATCACAGCGTTGTCGCAGTGCCCGGATGTAGCGGCGCAAGTTGAATTTGAAACCAAAACTTGAAAGCAGTGTATCGCATTTTAGTGTCAAGCGCTTAATAGTTCCACACGTTTTCAATGTGGGTTTGATAGGGTCAACCTGCACCGCCCTACCCGGAGCCGAACGCGTCGACGGCGTCCGCAGAGGTGACGGCGCACGACTGGCGCCCCACGCACTTGTCCTCCATGAACTTCTTGAACTGGTCGGGGTTCACCTCGCACATGTCCCCCCGGGGGATGCGCTTCTGCTCGCACGTGGTGTCGGCGGGGACGAACTTGAACTTGGGTTGTTGCAGGGTGGCGCCGTATACAGCGTCAGTCACCTCGAAGATGACACCCTCCTTGCCGCAACCAAGCTCGATGACCGACTCGGAATCCTCGGTGTAGTGGCGCAAGTTGAAATTGAAAGCAAAACTTGAAAGCAGTTTATGACATTTAAAGACAAGCCCACGCTCGAAAATATATGTAAACTCTAAACGTCTTGAGTTAAAATGTCCGAAAATTACATTTTCGAGCGTGGGCTTGTCTTTAAATGTCATATCACATTTTCGTTTCAAGCGCTAAGATACAGGCGCTTTCAAGGTGTGCTTCGTCGGATCAACCTGCACCGCCCTACCTCGGCGGCAACCTGGTCGCAAGAGTAGCACCCCTCGGCGCAGGGCACGTCGATCTTCCCGGCGGCGCGGTTGGCGCGCTCCCTGGCCGCCGCGGAGATGGAGACGCAGCGCGCGATGACCATCAAGCTCATCGGCTCGGTGGCGCTGACCTTCGGGGGTGTGCCGAAGAGCAGGGCTGAGGGCTTCACGATGCACTCCTTCTCGCCGTCGCACTCGTCCAGCAGCACCTTCTTGGTGTCGGCGGGGGGCGTGCGGATCGACTGTTCCAGGTTGTAGCGGCGCAAGTTGAACTTGAAAGCAAAACTTGAAAGCAGTTCACCACATTGGAGTTTCAAGCGCTGACACCATAGGCGCTTTCAACGCGGGTTTTTGATAGGGTCAACCTGCACCGCCCTACCAGGTTGATCGGGGTGGTCTTGGGGTCGCATAACCCGAGCGCTGTGACCGGGGTCCAGATGGGCTTGGACGCGGTGGTGGTGTACAGCGCTGAGACGACGTCGGAGATGACGTTGCCGGCGCCCGCGCACAGCATCTCGATGGGTGAGCCCGCCTCCGACTCGGCGCACGTCCAGCAAGGCTGCGTGTCGCACTTCTTAGCCTTTTCCTTGTTGTAGCGGCGCAAGTTGAATTCGAAAGCAAGGTTTGAAAGCGTTTCATCATATTGTGCCTTCAAGCGCTGAAACCTAGGCGCTTCCAACACGGGTTTTGATACTGTCAACCTGCACCGCCCTACCTTGTTGAGGGCGTCGAGACGCGCCTGCTCCTCGCGGTCAGCCCGCTCGCGCTCCTCCACGGCCTTCTTCATCTGGGTCTCGCGGCGCGAATCGCCCTCCAGGCCGTTAATGCTGAGGATCTCAAAGTCGCCGATGAAGAACCCGAAGGGGTCGATGTAGATGTGGCACTCCACCACGAAGGGCTTCAGGCTGAGGTGGAAGTATGCGCGCGCGATGTTGATGATGCCGAAGAATTTCAGGTTGGTGATGTCCATGGTGTAGCGGCGCAAGTTGCAATTGAAGCAAATTTGAAAGCAGTTCATATATTTTTTGTTTCCACCGCTTAGTCCCAGGCGGTTTCAACTTGGGTTTGATAGGGTCAACCTGCACCGCCCTACCATGGTGATGCCCGAGGGGATCTCCGTGCCCGAGTACATCTCGATGGGGTACGGCGCGGAGCTGATGGAGATGTCCAGGCTCTCCACGAAGAACAAGTCGAACAGGCTCACGAACTTGACGAGCACGGGGTGCACGGGGTTCTTGGTGGCGAACATCAGGAAGAGCCGCCCCATGGTGAACTCGCGCAGCTTGATGGACATGGCCAGCTCATCGGGCAGCTTCATGAACATGGCCACCTTGATGGCGGTGACCTTGTCGGTTTTGGGGGGGTCTGCATCGGGGTTTGCGGCGGGGCCGTAAGGGTCGTAGTCCGAACACTTGTACGGGGCGATCATGTCGTCCAGGGACATCTCGCCCAGCTGGGGTCGGGACACGCTGTTGTTGTTAGTGACAGCCCTCATGGGGACCATCTCGCCATCGTCGCCGGGTCCTCCGAGGCGCGCGCCGCCGCCCTCCCTGTCAAGTACAGGAGATGCGCAGCCCATGATGTAGCGGCGCAAGTTGAATTTGAAAGCAACGTTTGAAAGCGGCTCATCATATTTCAGTTTCAAGCGCTTAGTTCCAGGCATTTCAACGTGGGTTTGATAGGGTCAACCTGCACCGACCTACCATGAAGCCGAACTCGAGCTCGAAGTAGGTGACGGCGGGCAAACCGGTGGCGAACACGAAGGCGATGCCGATGCCGAAGCCGAAGGGGAAGATGATGCCGAGGTTGGGCATGCCGAACGGGCGGATCCACAGCTGGTTCTCGCCCTTGAGCTTCATCATCGCCTTGGCCGTGAGCTCGACTTGCTTGGGGTCGATCTTGATCTCCAGGCTCACGCTCGCCTGAGCCACGATGGACGGGTTGGGGTTGCCGTACTTGTCCTTGCCGTTGGGCAAGTCAAACTCGGCGGTGACCTCCACGGCAACTGCGAGGGAGAACGAGGTGGGCTCCCACACGCTGCAGAAGTCGATGCCCAGCGTCATGAAGCGGAACTTCTTCTCGTCGTCCACGGGGTAACCCTCGGGCTTGCTGCCGCACGTCTTGGAGAAGCACAGCGACAGCCCGTCGAGGGGGATGGCCATGTCGAAGTCGTTCATCTCCTCCTTGTCGGAGCAGTCCTTGAAGATCTGCTGGATGGGGTTCATCGAGCAGTCCTCGTCGTCCTCGTTCTCCTTCTCCTTGCACTTGGCGGGCAGGTCATCGGCGTTGTCCTTGCCGCCGGAGAGCGCCTCGAGGGTCTCGACGATGATCATGGTCAGGCCCATGGTGTAGCGGCGCAAGTTGAATTTGAAAGCAAGGTTTGAAAGCGGCTCATGATATTATAGTTTCAAGCGCTGAAACCATAGGCGGTTTCACCACGGGTTATGATACTGTCAACCTGGACCGCCCTACCTTGGGGGGGCTCTCGTTGAGGTTGGACTCGGTGTACATGTTGAGCCCCTTGCGCAGGTTGCCAGCCTTGTACGGGAGCACGTCGGGGATGTCCTCGCCCACCGCAATCCTCATCTTCTGCTTGGTGTAAATGAAGCCGAGCTTGTTGGGGTCCCCCGCCACCAGCAGGATCACGTTGAGGATCTCGCCCACGAACGCCCAGTCCCCGGGGGTGCGGAATTTTTCCTTGGGAATATCCATCCCGGCGTAAAGCACGGTAGACCACTTCTTGGCGCCGGTGCGCTTGATGAACAACACTGAGATCTCGAAGTCCACGTCGAGGACGTCGAGGTGGAAGGAGACTTTGATGTGCACGGAGGTGGCGGTGATGGCCTTGGTGAAGCGGCGCAAGTTGGAATTGAAAGCAAACGTTGAAAGCAGTTCATCAAATTCCAGTTTCAAGCGCTTAGTTACGGGCGTTGAACGCAGTTCATCAAATTCCAGTTTCAAGCGCTTAGTTACAGGCGCTTTCAACGTGGGTCTGATAGGGTCAACCTGCACCGCCCTACCTTGGCGATGGTAATCTCGATTTCAGGCAGCTCGGCGTCAAGCATTTTCTCGAAGAAGCCGCCGACGTCAACGCCGCCGAGAGCGCCGATGCCTGCGCCGCCGAGGTCGGCCGAGGTGTAGCGGCGCAAGTTGGATTCGAAAGCAAAGCTTGAAAGCAGTTTACCATGTTTTAGTCTCAAGCGCTGAAACCATAAGCGCTTTCAACACGGTTTTTGATATTGGCAACCTGCATCGCCCTACCGAGGTCGACGCTTTGGCGATGCCGTCCATCGGGTCGTCCACGGCGGACTTTTCATCACCTCCGGCGGTGAAGATGTTCACGATGCCTTGGTGTAGCGGCGCAAGTTGAATTTGCAAGCAACATTTGAAAGCACTTCATCATATTGTAGTTTCAAGCGCTCAGTTCCAGGCGCTTACAACGTGTGTTTGATAGGGTCAACCTGCACCGCCCTACCTTTGAACAACTTGCGCAGGGTGACCCCGTCGTTGACGGTGAGCTGCGCCATCTTCATTCCCGTGTCCTTGTTGTAGCGGCGCAAGTTGAAATTGAAAGCAACGTTTGAAAGCACTTCATCATAATCTAGCGTCAAGCGCTGATACCAGACGCGCTTTCAACACGGGTTTTGATACTGGCAACCTGCACCGCCCTACCTTGTCCGTCATGAAGTTGATGCTGAACATGTCGAACTCAAAACCGAGGGTCAGCGTGGTGGTCTCCGGGTCCTTGTAGTACCCGAACGTGATGGTGTCAGGCAAGGGCAGCGAGATGGGACCGATGTCGATGGACGCATCGTCGGGCATCGTGATCTCGAGCCCCAGCTCCCACGTGGTGGAGCAATCGCCCTTCAGGGTGCCCTCCACGGCGAGCCCGACAACACCGCCGAGGTGTAGCGGCGCAAGTTGAAATTGAAAGCAACACTTGATACCAGTTTATCATATTGCAGTTTCAAGCGCTTAGTTACAGGCGCTTTCAACGTGGGTTTGAAAGGGTCAACCTGCACCGCCCTGCCGATGGTGTTCTTGAGGTCGTCAGTCACCGACGTGATCTCAACCGACGCGGTGACATCGATGTCACCAAACTCCTCGCAAGGCAGCTTGATGTAACCCTCGCCCTCGATGTAACGGCGCAAGTTGAAATTGAAAGCAAAGTTTGAAACCACTTCATAATATTATAGTTTCAAGCGCTGAAGGCATGGTCGCTTTAAACACGGGTTTTGAGACTGTCAACCTGCACCGCCCTACCTCGATGGCGAACCCCACGCCCATGATGTAGCGGCGCAAGTTGAAATTGAAAGCCAAATTTGAAAGCAGTTTATGATGTTTTAGTTTCAAGCGCTTGGACCCAGGCGCGTTCAACATGTGTTTGTTCAACGTGGTTTTCATCGGGTCAACCAGCAACGCCCTACCATGACGATGATGGGGGTGGACATGGTGACGTTCGCTTCGAACACGCCGTCGGCGTACTCGGCGAGGAAGGTGACTTCAAACTCACCCACGGTGATCGTGCCCGTGACCTCGAACTCGAAGTTGTACACGGTCTTCATCGAGCCATCATCTGCCTCCGAGGTGTCGCCCTTCGCCGAAGCGGGGGTGGTGGATGGTGGCGACCTGGCATCAGGGGCTTACACTCGTTCACTTTAGAGCTCAACTTCAGCAACTCTAGGACACACAGTGGCCAGGGCGAAAGCCTAGTGCCTCTCTATACACGCGAAAGCGTTTCTCTCTCTCTCTCTCTCTCTCTCTCTCTCTCTCTCTCTCAACTCTCTCTCTCTCTCTCTCTCTCAACTCTAGGACACAATCATGAGTTGAGCTGGGTCATACGGTGGACAGAAGAGCTCAACTTGAGCTGAAATGGGAACGAGTGTAAGCCCGTGCCTGGCATCAACCGTCAGCAAGTGGCGGCCGTTGCGACCCTTGGTGTAGCGGCGCAAGTGGAATTTGAAACCAAAACTTGCAAGCAGTTCATCATATTGTAGCTTCAAGCGCTGAGACCATGGGCGCTTTCAACACGGGTTTTGATACTGTCAACCTGCACCGCCCCACCTTGGTGCCGGGCAACTCCATCGTGGCCCTGGGCTTCGCGTCCTCCTCCTCCTCCCTCAAGTGCCTTACACTCGTTGCTCTTTTTTTTCCTTAACTTCTCAGTGCTTAACTCGTCAACCATCTTTGAGGTACGAGTATGAAGTGGGATGCGTGGGACAAGTGGGATATGGACTAGTAGGTTAGTAGGTTATGGACTTCCAGACAGGGACAAACAGCTCATCAAAGTTAAGCTGGAAAGGAAATGAGAGAGAGACGCTTCCGCGTGTTTGAGGAGGCACCAGGCTTTCGCCCTGGCCCCCGTGTAATGACCTGCGCGCAAGCGCGCGGGGACCGCTGAAAAATAAATGAATAGTATACGGCGGCCCTGCCACGCTGAGAAGGGCGCGGTCGGCGCTGGCTCTGGTGGAGCAGTATCTGTTATAGGTTGACGTCTGCCCTTTCTTGACGAACCCTTGCTGTAGCGGCGCAAGTTGAAATTAAAAGCAAAACTTGAAAGCAGTTTATGATATTCCAGTTTAAAGCGCTGAAATCACAGGCGCTTTCAACACGCGTTTTGATACGGACAACCTGCACCGCCTTACCCGAAGCCTTTCCTGCCGTCTTACCGCAGCACAAGCCGACGTTCTGGTCCGTCCGGCCGGTGTGTAGCGGCGCAAGTTGGATTTGAAAGCACAGCTTGAAATCAGTTTACCGTATTTTAGACTCAAGCGCATACTACGCGGCCCACGGGCCCGCTGTTTAATAAAATAAGGGTGGTCGGACTCCGGTCGGCAATTGCGCTGATTAGACGGTGTCGGCCGGTCGGATGGCTGGTCGCGAGTTTTGAGTTACAGTGTGTTTCCAGAACTCACCACTGAGACCCTTAGTTTATTAAACCCAGTCTCCGCGACTGATCAGTCGCTGAAGACCCTCATGTGAGTGGTCCACGTGGCGGCTCGGAGAGCTGTGATTGATTCGATCTCCTTCACCAAATCTCACCAAATCTGATCGTAATCGTTTGTGGTCTCTAATTGGTCAATGGACATTGCATCATCTCTCCTCGTCCCTGATTGGCCGAGAGGCCTGATTCGGGGGAATCAGAGGGTAGTCATAGCGGAGACTGGGTTTAAACAGCGGGTCGGTGGGCCGCGTAGTAGTTACAGGCGCTTTCAACACGGGTTTGATGGGGTCAACCTGCACCGCCCTACCGGTGGGGGAGTAAGATAAGTCGTTGCACTTCTGTCCGACCGTGCAAACTTCGCCCTTGTTGTAGGGGCGGGGCACAAAATACGTTGAAATGGAATTCAACGTTTTTTTAAGCGGTTCATCATATGTTAGTTTCAAGAGCTGGAACCACATCATGTGTTAGTTTCAAGAGCTGAAACCAAGAGCTGAAATCAAGCGCTTTCAAACGGCGCGGGTTGTGTTCAACATGCATCACCACCCTGCCGTGATGCAGCGGTCTGCGGGGGGGGGGCTCAGCGGAGGGGGGCGGGGCGGGGGGGGCGAGCGGGGGGGCGACGTGCGGTCGCTGTCATGCGCGCACCACACATTGATATCCGACTGCGCGCCCCGAGTCACGGTCCTGGTTGTAGGGCCGCAAGAAGCTGAAATAGAAAGCAATAAATCGAGCTTGAAAACGTGTTACGAGTATTATATGAGTTTCAAGAACTGTTCAAGGTCTGAAACCAAGCGAGCGGTTTCTTAACGCCGGGTTCAACCTGCGCTGTTGACCCTACTTGGAGCTGTAAGCGCAGCACCCGTCAGCCTTGTACGGTGCCCACGGGCCCAGGTGTAGTGGCGCAAGTTGAATTTGAAAGCAACATTTGAAAGCAGTTCATCATATTTCAGTTTCAAGCGCTGATACCATACGCGCTTTCAACACGGTTTTTGATACTGTCAACCTGCACCGCCCTACCCAGGCAGGTCGTGCACCCCTTCGCGGCTGTCCAAGCGCTCTTGTCGACGAACGGCGGCCGCCCGCGGCCACACTTGGTGTAGCGGCGCAAGTTGAAATTGAAAGCAAAACTTGAAAGCACTTCATCATAATTTAGTTTCAAGCGCTTAAAGTCCAGTTCCAGGCGATTTCAACACGGGGTTTGATACTGTCAACCTGCACCGCCCTACCTTGGTGCCCACGGCGCATCCGGTGCCGTCCGCATGGTGGGAGCACCAGTCGGAGGGGGGCGGGGACGGGGGCGGGGGGTTGGGCGGGGGAGGGCCCCGCGGGGGCGCCGAGATGCGGTCCGAGTCGTCCTTGCACCACGCGTTGATGTCGTTCTGAAGCCCCTTCCTGACCTTCATCTTGGAGAACGCGCAGCACATCGCCGAGTTGCCGGTGCCCCGGACGGGGTTGTAGTTGCCGCTGTTGCCGGACACCTTGCTGTAGCGGCACAAGTTAATTTTGAAAGCAAAGTTTGAAAGCAGTTTATCACAATTTAGTTTCAAGCGCTTAGTTCCAGGCGGTTTCAAATTGGGTTTCATAGGTTCAACCTGCACCGCCCTACCTTGCCCGAGGTGGTCTTGCCGCAGAGGGAGTCGAGAGGGCACCCCGTGGTGTAGCGGCGCAAGTTGAAATTGAAAGCAAAGTTTGAAAGCAATTCATCATATTGTAGCTTCAAGCGCTGAAACCATAGGCACTTTCAACATGCAAGCGTTTTCAGGGTTTTCAAGGTTTTCAAGGTGTTTATGCTGTCAACCTGCACCGCCCTACCGTGGGGGAGTTGAAGGAGCTGTCGCACTGCAGCTGCTCGGGGGGCGGGTTGGGGGGCGGGGGGAACCGCTTGGGCGGCGGGGGCGGATGGGGGCTGGCCAGCGGTTCCTTGGGAGGGTAGTGGAAGGGCGGCGGGGGGGTGGGCGGCGGGGAGCTGGCCGCGGCCGCCGGCGCCTTACCTGGGGGCGCGCCGGCGGGGGCTTCCCCGGGGGGATCAGCCTCAATCCCCTCTTGGCGCTTGAAAACCTTGACGGTGCAGTTGACGTCGGTGACGAGAACGCTGGACACCTGGAGCAGCTCGAGGCTGAGCTGGATCTCGGCCAGGGGCACGTCGTCGGCGCGCTCCCCGATGTTGAACACGACACTGACGACCAGGTTCTCCATGGTAAACAGCTCGCCCTTCTTGAAATTCATCGTGGCCTCGATCATGATGTAGCGGCGCAAGGTGAAATTGAAAGCAAAGTTTGAAAGCAGTTCATCATAATCTAGCTTAAAGCGCTGAAACCAAGCGCGGTCAACCCGGGGTTTGAAAGGGGTCAAACTGGTGTCAACCTGCACCGCCCTACCATGAGGCGGTGCGGGGAGTCGTGCGGCGGGCTCAGCGAGTTGAACTTGTCGTACTGCAGCAGACCCTCTATGGTGAACACGAAGTCGTCCTTCTCGTACTCCACCTGGATGTAGTGGCGCAAGTCGCATTTGAAAGCAAAAGTTGAAAGCGGTTCATCAAATTCTAGTGTCAAGAGATTAATTAGTTCCAGGCGCTTTCAACATGGGTTTCATCGATTCAACCTGCACCGCCACATCTGACCCTTTATCCGTATAAATATGACCCTATATCTGTACGAATCCGATCCTATATCAGTGTACACCTGACCCTTTGTCCGTAAACATCATGGGTCAACCGTACCTGGATCTCCACCAGCGCCAGGATCTGCAGGTCGTCCAACAGCGGCTCCTTGGTCTTGACGTTGGGGTGCGACACCGAGTGGAAAGGCCCTATGTGCATTTCGTCTCCGGGGGTTGATCAACAGAGCACCAAGCGACTGGTAAATATGACCATATGAGTGGTACCTAACAATAGCCGACTCGACCATGTTGTGGAGTGGACGGGATGGGATGATACTGGGCCCGGGGTTGATCAAACGGCGAGAGCAGGCGATGGTAAATATGACCATCTGGAGTGGTGTCTCATAGACAATTTGACCATACGGAGAGACTTGTGGGATGGGATGATACCCCGGGCGCCGGGGGGGCGGAGGCTAAAGCGGAGGCTAAAGCCCGGCCCCGCGCGCTTGCGTGCGGGTCACTACACGGGGGCCAAGGCGGAAGCCTGGTGCCTCCTCATACACGCTGACGCGTCTCTCTCTCTCTCGGAGGCCTCACCTGGAAGCGGAAGCTGTAGTCCACCTCCACGAACGCCAGCGCGTCCTCCGTGCCCGGGATGGCGCCCGAGAAGTTGCCATCGAACTCAATGCTCAGCGTCACCGTGTCGTAGGGCCTCACCAGCAGAGTGACAAGATATGATCGGATATCGATATGGGATATCGATATGGGATATCAGATATCAATGAGATATCGATATGGGTATCGATATGGGATATGGGTTATCCACATGGGGGGCAATCAGATGAGGGCCTTGATTGAGGGTCTTATACGACCCGGAGAATGGGTTTAAAAGTGGGGGACGGAGTAGTGTAAGGCCTCGCCGTGGCGTCCGACTTGGCGTCGGAAGCGGCCGCGTCGTCATCAGTGGTGTCGGCGTCAGCGTCGGCGTCGTCGGCGAGGAGGCGCCTAGATGTAGCGGCGCAAGTTGATTTTTGAAGCAAAGCTTGAAAGCAGTTTACCATATTTTAGTTTCAAGCGCATAGTTCCAGGCGGTTTCAACACGGGTTTGACAGGGTCGACCTGCACCGCCCTACCTAGAGGAACCACCGACTTCGGCCTCCTTGCAGGGCCTTACACTAGTCCACTTTTCAGCTCAACCTAAGCCGTTTTGAGGAATTTTATCAATGGAAACCACCCAGATCATCCATCAAATAGTGCTAAAGTTGTGGACTAGTGCCTTGTCTGTACTGCGTACTACCCGTAGTATCTCATAGGTAGTAAGTTGGAGATTGAAAACTCAACTTACTTAAAAGTTGATTATCCACAGACAAGGCACTAGTGTAAGGCCCGGCCTTGTGGCCGAGTGCCTCGATCTTCACGCTGTCCAGCGTGAGCCAATCAGCGAGGGGGAAGTTTTCAGCGGTGGCGAGGAACTGCCAGGTGCGTTTGTCGTCGTCGTTGTAGCAGAACTTAGTGACGGACACCTTGACCGACGAGTCGTTGAACTTGTCGAACTCCATCTCGCCGCGAATGTAGGAGCTGAGGGAGTTGTCGTCGTCGCACGCCGCGTCGTTCACAATCTGTCCCTCTCCGCGTATGGTACCCACGTCTTGGATGTAGTGCTCAAACCCGATGCGGCCGATGATCGCCCCGTTGCGCGAGTCGATCATCAGCTTCAGATAAGCGCTGGTGTCGCCGAGGTCAGGCAGCTCACCGTGCAGGAGGGTCATTATGCACAAGCACTCGAACCAAGATCGGAAGCCTAACTTACCTTCAGGGTGAATGCTCAGGCCAGACGCGCGAAGGACGAGGAGGAGATTCAACGTCTGTGGAGTGCTGGCTCTCAATACCCTCCCTGCCGTGCTTCAGCATGCGCACAGTGCCGGGGTGCCGGATCGTGGGCCCCGGTAAGCTGCTGTATTTGCCCAACGCGGCCTCACCGTTGTTCCAGTCAGTATTCCACTCGACGTCCAGCGTGCCCCGCACCGCTGTCTTCTCTTTCTGCTCCTCCTTGTTGAAGCGGCGCAAGTTTAATTTGAAAGCAGAAGTTGAAAGCAGTATATCTAAATATAGTTTCAAGCGCTTGGTTCCAGGCGGTCTCAACTCGGGTTTCATAGGGTCAACCTGCACCGCCCCACCTTGTCATACCAGATGTACACCTCCCCGAGGATGCTAGCGCTCACCGTGTTGTAGCGGCGCAAGTTGAATTTGAAAGCAAAGTTTGAAAGCGGTTTACCATATTTGAGTTACAAGTGCTGATTTCCAGGCGCTTTCAACGTGGGTTTGATAGGGTCAAGCTGCACCGCCGTACATGGTGGCCCTTGTACGAGATGTCCCCGGCACTGATCTCAACGGACATGGACTGGAACTTTTGCGTGCCGTTCTCCCCCTCCTTGCTGTAGCGGCGCAAGTTGAAATTGAAAGCAAAGTTTGAAAGCCTTTCATCATATTTTAGCTTCATGCGCTGAGACCATAGGCGCTTTCAACACAGGTTTTGTTAGTGTCAACCTGCGCCGCCCTACTTTGCACGTGATCATGGCCTCGCCACAGGGCCTTACACTGGTCCACTTTTCGGCTCAACATAAGCATGTTTTTGTGGTGGGATGAGGGATTAATTAGACGGGGTTTCAGTGGAGTTGCAGTCTCGAAAAGTAGCTCAGGTTGAGCTGGAAAGTGGGCTAGTGCCTTGTCTGTGGGCTAGTAACTTGTAGTAACCTGGAGTTCAGCGATTTGGCCAAAAGTCAATTGACTGTCGGTCAAAATCACCAGACGCCAACTTACGACAAGTAGTATCAAATACTACAGGTAGTCACCTTTTATACAGACGAGGCACTATCTCGTACTATGGGAAGTATTTGGCCATTTTGGCCATTGGCCAATAGTCATATATGTATTTTGGTAACTTACCAAATAAATCACGTACTTAAACTCAGTGTAGGCCTGACTAGACAGGCTTATCTCCTCGAAATCGACGGTCTATTAACTCAAGGATGGCGACCAGGTCGGACTGTCGGCGGGTCGGTCGGTGGGATTTATGAAATGTACTGTTCTGATTGGTCGAACGGGATTCAGTACCAGGTTTTCGATACCAGACCCGACACTGAGTTTAAGAGTACTTACCCACAGACTAGGCACTAGTGTAAGGTCCTGCCTGGGCGAAGAGGTCGCGGACCTGGAAGTCGCCCTCCTGGATGTAGCGGCGCAAGTTGGATTTGAAAGCAAAGCTTGAAAGCAGTTTACCATGTTTCGTTTCAAGCGCATAGGTCTAGTTCCAGGCGCTTTCGACACGGGTTTGATAGGGCACCGCCCTGCCTGGAAGTCGGCGACGTTGAGCATGCCAGACAGCTCCACGCCCACGGTGTAGTGGCGCAAGTTGGAATTGAAAGCAAAACTTGAAAGCACTTCATCATATGTCAGTTTCAAGCGCTTAGTTCCAGGCGGTTTCAACGTGGATTTGATATGTTCAACCTGCACCGCCCTACCACGGTGTTGAGGTAGCACGGGTACGTGTAGTTGAAGGTGCCGTCCACGGTGATGCGGTCGTCGGAGGAGGCGTACGCGTACTCGCCGCGTAGTAAGGTCAGAGTGACAAGATATGATCCGATATCGATATGGGATATCGATATGGGATATCGGAAATCAATGGGATCTCGATATGGAATATTAGATATCGATATAGGATATGGGTTATCGATATTGTCATCCTGGATATCGATGTTGGATATCTTGTCACTCTGAGGTTCCAAGGAGGTGGATCTTACCGGCCATCTGCGCGCGCTTCATGGACTTGGAGGCCCACTCAAGCTCGAACGTGGTGTTCATCTGGAACGAACTAGCCAGCCCGTCGTACGCGTAGTTGATGTCGCCCGACAGGGTGCCCTCCCAGTTGAGCGTCTTTCCGCGCTTGTACCCCTCCAGGGTCATGCTGATCTCAGAGGCGAAGACGCGGTTCTTGGACAACGTGAAGTCAATGTTCTCCACCGTCAGCTCCAACGTGTAGACGTGCTCCGGGTTGTAGTGGCGCAAGTTGAAATTGAAAGCAAAACTTGAAAGCACTTTCTCATGTTCTACTTTCAAGCGCTTATATCCAGGCGCTTTCAATGTGGGTTTGATAGGGTCAACCTGCACCGCCCTACCGGGTCGTCGCAGTGGTGGACACCCTCGATGGTAATGGTCTCAACGGCGCTGATGAACTCGGGCTCGAACGAGATGCTGCCGCCCAGAATGTTGCCCTCGGGGGGGCACCCCTTGATGTAGCGGCGCAAGTTGACATTGAAAGCAGAATTTGAAAGCGCTTCATCATATTTTAGCTTCAAGTGCTGAAACCATGCGCGGTCAGGTCAACACAGGGTCAACTTGGGGTCAACCTTCACCGCCCCACCTTGACACCCGCGGTGAAGTAAAGCTCCAGCTCCAGGTTTTCGTTCTGATACGTCAGCTCAGCACGCAGCGTCATGTCGCCGCCCGCCCGCGTGGTGTACTCGAGCGAAGCCGAGATGTAGCGGCGCAAGTTGAAATTGAAAGCAAAGTTTGAAAGCGGTTCATCACATTTTCGTTTCAGGCGCGCTTTCAACACGGGTTTTGATGCTGTCAACCTGCACCGCCCTACCGAGATCTCCAGGCCCTCGATGTCAAATGTGGGGTGCTTTAGGCCGACGGTGCCGTTGATGAAGCCCTGGTACCACGTCTCCGGACCCTCATCCTCCTCCTCCTCCTCCTCCTCCTCGGTGTAGCGGCGCAAGTTGAAATTGAAAGCAAAGTTTGAAAGCAGTTTCTCATGTTCTAGTTTCAAGCGCTTAGATCCAGGCGCTTTCAATGTGGTTCGAGAGGGTCAACCTGCACCGCCCTACCTCGGGAGCTGGTCCGGGGGCAGCAGCCTCATCATCCTCCTCGGATCCCTTGGTGTAGCGGCTCGAGTTGAAATTGAAAGCAGAGTTTGAAAGCAGCTTCTCATGTTATAGTTTCAAGCGCTTGAATCCAGGCGCTTTCAATGTGGGTTTCATAGGGTCAACCTGCACCGCCCTACCTTGGATGCGGTGGATACCTCGCAGGAGGGTCATTTAGAACAATCACTCGACCGAGATCGGACGTGCCCGCATGACTTACCTTGAGGGTGAATGCTCATACAAACGCGCGGACTGGACTGGGTTCGTGGGTGGAATCAACGTCGAGCTGTCGTGAGTGCTTGTTCTCAAGACCCCCCCTGCCTCGGCATCTCCCAGCCAGCCTCCGAGGTGCGCCCGCAGCTGCTCGGCGCTCAAGATGTAGCGGCGCAAGTTGAAATTGAAAGCAAAATTCGAAAGCGGGCTGTCACATTTTAGTTTCAAGCGCTTAGTTCCAGGCGCTTTCAACATGGTCAGTTCAACCTGCACCGCCCTACCATGAGGCCGCGGCCAGTGCGGCGCGGCTTGCCAAGCGCCGCTCTGGTGCTGCAGTACCGGCTGTAAGGAGATTGCTGTGCCTTTTTAATTTTTTTGGAACTTTGATCGCAGCACAGTCCGACATTGACCTGGCGGCAGGGGCTTACACTCGTCCACTTTTCAGCTCAACGTAAGCGCTTTCTGTGGGATAGAAGGTGCATTAAGGAGTTGTTCAGGGGGTGTTTGTGAGGTGTTAGGGGGTATCAGGGGGTGTTTAGGGGTATTTTGTGTCAGAAACGGCTCAGGTTGAGCTGAAAAGTGGACGAGTGTAAGCCCCTGCCTGGCGGCTGTTGGCGCTGATGGGCGAGTTCGCGTCGCCGGTGCACTTGTCGCCGACCGCGCAGACCTTCCCCCGCATGCACTTGCTCGGGGGAGGGGGAGGCGACGGTGGGGGGGGACGCGGGGGAGGCGGGTGGGGCGGGGGAGGCGAGCGCGGCCTGTTGGGTTTACCGGCGGGAACCGCGGGGGGTTTGGGCACAGGAGGGGCCTCCGCCGGCGCCGGAGCCTCAGCCGGAGCCTCAGCCTCATCTTCGTCGTCGGTGTCCGTCCCGTTGGTGTCTGACGCATTGCCCGACGCGTTACCCACCGTGGACCAGTACGCGATCTCGAAAGAGAGCTCCTCGATCTGGAAGTAGGGCGTGCTGAGGGCGTTGTCGGCGGTGACCGTGACGATCAGGTCCGCGATAAGCAGCTCGCCGTCATCATTAGCCTCGGGCTCGAAGTAGTAGTTCGCCCCAAACTCGGCGGTGATGGTGGAAGTGTTGCCCGAGTTGTCCTCCCATTGGAAGTCAACCTTGCCCTCTACCGCGGCGTAGCTGCCCTCCTCGATGTAGCGGCGCAAGCTGAAATTGAGAGCAAAGTTTGAAAGCGGTTTCTCATGTTCTAATTTCAAGCGCTTAGATCCAGGCGCTTTCAATGTGGGTGTGATAGGGTCAACCTGCACCGCCCTACCTCGATTGGGAACATCATGAACGCTTTCCCGTCGTGTAGCGGCGCAAGTTGAATTCGAAAGCAGAACTGGAAACCAGTATATCACAGTTTAGTTTCAAGCGCTTAGTTCCAGGCGGTTTCAACTTGGGTTTGATAGGGTCAACCTGCACCGCCCTACCGTCGTACAGGTCAATCTTGACCTCTCCGATGGTGCCTGTGCTGTTCACGCCCGAGCGCCAGAGCCTGACACGAGTCTTAGTCTTCCACTTTTCAGCTCAACCTTGAGCCGTTTTGTGATTTTTATGTTGAAACCTCTACACGGTACGATCCCCTCTACTTTAAGAAACTGGGGGGTAAATCACACTGATTTACAGTTGGGGGTTTAATAACTCGAGAAGGCACTGAAACCGGTCGGCCGGGTGTCGGTCGGTATCCCAGAATCCGGGATAACACACTGAACCCCCCAGTTTCTTAAAGCAGAGGGGCGCGGACCGCGTAGTATGTTGAAACCTGTTGAAACCTGTTGAAACCCCACCCACCTAGACGTAGACTCTATCCCCCGAAAAGTGTTAAAGTAAATTCTGAGATGTGGACGACAACTCGACAAGTGACAGGCCCTGCCGGGCGGCACTCGAAGTCCGCGGTGATGGCGAACTTGGCGTAGTTCATGTCCTCCTCATCCGCCCCCGGCACGTACGTGAACGCGGCGGCGGCCTGCATGCCCTTCAGGTACTTGCGGATGCCCGTGGGCGCGGGCTCCTCCCGGAAGGAGGGTCATTGAGAACAAGCACTGGACCGAGATCGGACGTGCCCGTGCCCACATGACTCACCTTCTGGGTGAATGCTCAGGCCAGGCGCGCAAAGGTGGAGGAGGAGGCGGAGATTCAACGTCGAGTTGAGCGCTTGTTCTCAACAACCCCCCTGCCCCGGGGCGCAGCATGGCCATGTCCAGGTCTCCGTACACCTCAAACATGAACGGCATATCCTCCCAGGTGTAGCGGCGCAAGTTGGATTTGAAAGCAAAGCTTGAAATCAGTGTTTACCATATTTTAGTTTCAAGCGCATAGTTCCAGGCGCTTTCAACACGGGTCTGATAGGGTCAACCTGCGCCGCCCTACCCAGTCGCTGCCGTACTCGCCGGCAGAGGCCATGGACACCTTGGTGTAGCGGCGCAAGTTGAATTTGAAATCAGAAGTTGAAAGCATTATGTCACACTTTAGTTTCAAGCGCGTAGTTCCAGCTTCCAGGCGGTTTCAACTTCGGTTTCATAGGATCAACCTGCACCGCCCAACCTTGGCATCTTTGAGGAAGATGGTGGGGAACACCTCGGTGGATTCGGTGAGCTGGCCCGTGAACTGGAACTGCGGGAAGCTGGGCAGGTTGGGGTGATCCCGGTTGGACAGCGCCACCTCCATCAGCTTCATGGCCGTGAACGAGTCGCCCTGGCAGGAGGGTCATTCAGAACAAGCACTCGACCGGGATCGGATGAGACCCCGCATGACTCACCTTCAGGGTGAATGCGCACTGCCAGACGCGCAGATGAGGTAGAGATTCAACGGCGGGTGAGTGCTTCTTCTCAATACTCAATACCCCCACTGCCTTGTTTTCGAATGCGTCGTCGTCATACTTGGTGGAGTTCATGATGCGCCCCGTCGCGTTGACGCCCTCCTGCGCGATGAAGCGCTGGTAGTTGTCAAAGAAGCGCCCGGCGTCCTCCTCATTGTAGCGGCGCAAGTTGTAATTGAAAGCAAAACTTGAAAGCAGCTTCTCATGTTTTAGTTTTAAGCGCTCAGTTCCAGCCGCTTTCAACATGAGTTTCACCGGTTCAACTTGCACCGCCTTACCTCGTCCTCCTCCATCTGCTTGACGTGGGCCGCGCAGTGCTTGGCGCCTGACAGCAGGGGCTCGCACGATTCCGTTTTTTTATGTCAACTTAGCACCCTTTGTGGGAAGAGTTGGGTGGAGCTTTCATGACAAAACGGAGACAAAACGGCTCAGGTTGCAGCTGAAAAGTGCCCTGCCCTCGAGCGAGAAGTTGAACGGCATCTGCCACAGCCCGTTGGAGTAGTCGATGGTCACCAGGGCGTACGGCCACACGGCACAGTTTCTCCACCATTTAATTCAAGAAGCGAGGGGTCCAAAACATGGGGGGCGATACTAAGGCCTAAGGCCCCCGGAGTATCATTTAACTCAAAAGATGAGGGGTCCAAAACGTGTTTGATGATGTGGCAGCCCCTACCAAGGCGTCGCCGGTCATGGCCACGCCGAGGTATAGCGGCGCAAGTTGAATTTGAAAGCAAAGTTTGAAAGCAGTTCATAATATTTCAGTTTCAAGCGCTTTATTCCAGGCGCTTTCAACGTGGGATTGATAGGGTCAACCTGCACCTCCCTGCCTAGGGTGCGGTCGCAGGGGCCCTGCACCACGGCGGCCATCATCTGCGCGGTGAACTTGTCCGACTCCCACTCCAGCGCGAGCATGAACCCGATGGTGTCGCCCTGAGTGCTGAAGGAAAACGCGGCGGCGATGTCGTCGTCCAAGTCGTCCTTCACCCCGCCCTGCATGTTCAGGTCCGCCTTGATGTAGCGGCGCAAGTTGAATTTGAAGGCAAAAATTTAAAGAAGTTCATCACTTTCAAGCCCTTTTTCCAGGCGCTGTCAACGTGGGTTTGATAGGGTCAGCCTGCACCGCCTTACCTTGACCACCGATCCCGTGCCGGTTCCGACGAACGTGAACTCGCCCTTCTTCTTGAAGGCGTTGATCTCCATCTCCACTTTCACGATCTCGTTCTTCTTCACCTTGATGTAGCGGTGCAAGTTGAATTTGAAAGCAGAAGTTGAAAGCGGTGTGAGGGTTGATTGAGCACAACATGTGAAGCGCCTTGGGGCTCGATGAACGTTATTAAAATATGTAAAATAAATAAATAAATTAAAGCAGTAGAGCGCTAGTTCCAGGCGTTTCAACTTGGGTTTCATAGGGTCAACCTGCACCGCCCCACCTTGATCGAGGGGATGGAGCCGAACAGCTTGAGCGCCGGCATTTTCTTCGCGGGCTTACAGAACATGTTGGCCTTCATGGCGATGTTGGCGAGGTCGTCGATGTTCGTGATGTCTGCGAAGTTCTTCATCGTCACGGCGGCGTCCGCGATGTAGCTCTTGCCCGGCACGCGCGGCAGGGTCTTACACTCGCCCACTTTTCAATCTCACCCTGAGCCGTTTCGTGGCAGGTGTTTGTCACTGAAACCCTGAAATCCCACCCAACTCATCCCGCAGAAAGTGCGGAAGTTGTAGTTGAAAAGAGCGAGAGAAGAGACAGAGGTAGAGAGATAGACAGAGGTAGAGAGATAGACAGAGAGAGAGAGAGAGAGAGAGAGAGAGAGAGAGAGAGAGAGAGAGAGAGAGAGAGAGAGAGAGAGAGAGAGAGAGAGAGAGAGAGAGAGAGAGAGAGAGAGAGAGAGAGAGAGA